>BNJV01002712.1_pt1:125000-128788 | contig 128788 bp, 128 predicted proteins | sample 8540591 | NCBI WGS metagenome assembly BNJV01 (sample SAMD00202457, study PRJDB9452) | human saliva metagenome | host: Homo sapiens | reverse complement strand
AAAGATTTACATAAACAGAGAAGTAGTACAAGAAGCGTCTGTTTGGTTTTTATATCAAATGGATGGGTAAAAAGAAACGAACCGATCAATTCATTGTCCCTACTTTTTGAGGCACCGCCTCAAAAACTAAAGGAACAAAAAGAAAAGGTGCTTTTTACTTGATACTTTTAGGATAAGCGTTCTGAAACAGAGATTACTCGGTGAAGCGTTTGGGTTTAGTGGTATCCATTATCACTTATCACCCATCACTTATCACCAAAACATATTTTACAATGGAGAGTTTGATCCTGGCTCAGGATGAACGCTAGCTACAGGCTTAACACATGCAAGTCGAGGGGAAACGGCATTGAGTGCTTGCACTCTTTGGACGTCGACCGGCGCACGGGTGAGTAACGCGTATCCAACCTTCCCATTACTGTGGGATAACCTGCCGAAAGGCAGACTAATACCGCATAGTCTTCGATGACGGCATCAGATTTGAAGTAAAGATTTATCGGTAATGGATGGGGATGCGTCTGATTAGCTTGTTGGCGGGGTAACGGCCCACCAAGGCGACGATCAGTAGGGGTTCTGAGAGGAAGGTCCCCCACATTGGAACTGAGACACGGTCCAAACTCCTACGGGAGGCAGCAGTGAGGAATATTGGTCAATGGACGGAAGTCTGAACCAGCCAAGTAGCGTGCAGGATGACGGCCCTATGGGTTGTAAACTGCTTTTTTGTATGGGGATAAAGTTAGGGACGTGTCCCTATTTGCAGGTACCATACGAATAAGGACCGGCTAATTCCGTGCCAGCAGCCGCGGTAATACGGAAGGTCCAGGCGTTATCCGGATTTATTGGGTTTAAAGGGAGCGTAGGCTGGAGATTAAGTGTGTTGTGAAATGTAGACGCTCAACGTCTGAATTGCAGCGCATACTGGTTTCCTTGAGTACGCACAACGTTGGCGGAATTCGTCGTGTAGCGGTGAAATGCTTAGATATGACGAAGAACTCCGATTGCGAAGGCAGCTGACGGGAGCGCAACTGACGCTTAAGCTCGAAGGTGCGGGTATCAAACAGGATTAGATACCCTGGTAGTCCGCACAGTAAACGATGGATGCCCGCTGTTGGTACCTGGTATCAGCGGCTAAGCGAAAGCATTAAGCATCCCACCTGGGGAGTACGCCGGCAACGGTGAAACTCAAAGGAATTGACGGGGGCCCGCACAAGCGGAGGAACATGTGGTTTAATTCGATGATACGCGAGGAACCTTACCCGGGCTTGAATTGCAGAGGAAGGATTTAGAGATAATGACGCCCTTCGGGGTCTCTGTGAAGGTGCTGCATGGTTGTCGTCAGCTCGTGCCGTGAGGTGTCGGCTTAAGTGCCATAACGAGCGCAACCCCTCTCTTCAGTTGCCATCAGGTAATGCTGGGCACTCTGGAGACACTGCCACCGTAAGGTGTGAGGAAGGTGGGGATGACGTCAAATCAGCACGGCCCTTACGTCCGGGGCTACACACGTGTTACAATGGCCGGTACAGAGGGATGGTGTAATGCAAATTGCATCAAATCTTGAAAGCCGGTCCCAGTTCGGACTGGGGTCTGCAACCCGACCCCACGAAGCTGGATTCGCTAGTAATCGCGCATCAGCCATGGCGCGGTGAATACGTTCCCGGGCCTTGTACACACCGCCCGTCAAGCCATGAAAGCCGGGGGTGCCTGAAGTCCGTGACCGCAAGGATCGGCCTAGGGCAAAACTGGTGATTGGGGCTAAGTCGTAACAAGGTAGCCGTACCGGAAGGTGCGGCTGGAACACCTCCTTTCTGGAGAGGATGCTTTATTAGTTGATCGATTTGATAAGTATCTAAGTATACATGTCAAGAAGTTAACGGTAATCAAGAAAATAAAAGAACCTTTGGTTCGTTTTTCTTCTTGTACTCACTGACACTGTTTTAAGAATAAGAGAAAGGAAGTCTGGCATGAGAAGCCGCAGTGCTTTCTTCCAACTCAGTCCTATAGCTCAGTTGGTTAGAGCGCCACACTGATAATGTGGAGGTCGGCAGTTCAAGTCTGCCTGGGACTACACATTGGCGTTGCCAATGTACAGTCACAAGTCTTTTGTACACATTGGCGCTGCATGTGACAGACTTAAAGTCCTTTGATACTTTCTCTATCCCTTGGGGGATTAGCTCAGTTGGCTAGAGCACCTGCTTTGCACGCAGGGGGTCAACGGTTCGAATCCGTTATTCTCCACCACGCTGTTCTATGCTTCTGAGGCATTGCCTCAGAACACACAGAGCAACAGCACAAGATCTTTGACATATTGACACAAGCAAGACTGTAATGTAGAACTATTCTTTCTATAATGGGAAGAATTAGAATTCTAATTATTGAAGAAAAAACTTCAAATTCTTTAGAATCACACAACAGCTGAAAGTATGAGCTACATTCTTTGTAAGTAATTACAAAGAAGGCGAAGAAAGTAAGAAAGGGCGCATGGCGGATGCCTTGGCTCACGGAGGCGATGAAGGACGTGATAAGCTGCGATAAGCCTTGGGTAGGTGCAAATAACCTTTGATCCAAGGATTTCCGAATGGGACAACCCAGCAGGTTGAAGACCTGTTATCACTACAGTACGTAGTGAGGCGAACGGAGGGAACTGAAACATCTTAGTACCTTTAGGAAGAGAAAATAAACTAATGATTTCCCCTAGTAGTGGCGAGCGAACGGGGAAAGAGCCCAAACCTGCTTTGTGGCAACGCTTAGCAGGGGTTGTAGGACCACGCTGTCGTACTTAGATTGTGAGAAGAATGTTCTGGAAAGAACAATCATAGAGGGTGATAATCCCGTATTCGAAGCATGACGAGACGTAGTGGTATCCTGAGTAACGCGGAACACGTGAAATTCTGCGCGAATCTGCCGGGACCATCCGGTAAGGCTAAATACTCCCGTGAGACCGATAGTGAACGAGTACTGTGAAGGAAAGGTGAAAAGCACTCCGATGAGGAGAGTGAAATAGTTCCTGAAACCATGCGCCTACAAGCGGTCGGAGCCGCGTAAGCGGTGACGGCGTGCCTTTTGCATAATGAACCTACGAGTTACCATGTCTGGCAAGGATAAGCGTCATGAGACGCGCATCCGCAGTGAAAGCGAGCCTGAACAGGGCGTCGAGTCAGATGGGGTAGACGCGAAACCAAGTGATCTACACTTGCCCAGGTTGAAGTCCGGGTAACACCGGATGGAGGACCGCACGGATAAGCGTTGAAAAGCTTCCCGATGAGGTGAGTGTAGGAGTGAAAGGCCAATCAAACTTGGAGATAGCTCGTACTCCCCGAAAGGCATTTAGGTGCCGCGTGCGACGATCTCCATAAGAGGTAGAGCGACCGATAGGTCAAGAGGGCTTCACCGCCTATCGAGACCTGACGAACTCCGAATGCTTATGGACTGCAGTCGTGCAGTAAGGGGGCGGGTGCTAAGGTCCGTCCCCGAGAGGAGAAGAATCCAGACCGCCGTCTAAGGTCCCGAAATTCTGTCTAAGTTAGTCTAACGAAGTCTGGTCCCCGTGACAGCTAGGATGTTGGCTTGGAAGCAGCCATTCATTCAAAGAGTGCGTAACAGCTCACTAGTCGAGGGTCCGGGCATGGATAATAATCGGGTATAAGTCAGATACCGAAGGCGCGGGATAGTAATGTAAATTAAAAGTATCGGTAGGGGAGCATTCCATCGGCGTTGAATGGTGAGGGTAACCGATCCTGGAGCTTATGGAAAAGCAAATGTAGGTATAAGTAACGATAAAAAGGGTGAGATTC
>BNJV01002712.1_pt1:0-122500 | contig 128788 bp, 128 predicted proteins | sample 8540591 | NCBI WGS metagenome assembly BNJV01 (sample SAMD00202457, study PRJDB9452) | human saliva metagenome | host: Homo sapiens | reverse complement strand
CCATTTCTCGATGATTTGAACAACAGGTACCTACTTCTTACACAGCAGTTCACTACGTGTATCTCCATTTTCAAAAGTCAGTGGTTGATACGCTATCTTTTTCTAACTTTGCATTCTCTTTCTCGTCATTTGCTTGCTGTAAAGCTGCCCAGCGATACTCTATTCTCATCTGTTGCACGGCATCACTTGCAAGTTTCTGTATATGAAAGCGATCAATCACTCGTTTAGCCTTTGGAAAACAATGCCTTACAATCTACGCATACTATCGGACAAGTCCAAGGTGACCTCTTCTACGGCTTCCCGTTTCTTTTCATCTATCTTATCCAATACCTTGCAGACATCCAAGGATTTGGTTCCAGCAACAATGGCTACAAGACATCCTTGCTTGCCGTGTTTGTCCCTATTAGTGATAATCGTATAGAGTTCACCATTGGACAAGGATGTCTCGTCTATTGCTATATTCTTACCAATATTATCCTCAAAGAGAAGCCACTTCTGAGCATGAGACAACTGATTCCAGGACCTGTAACCACTTAATGTTTCCTTTGTATTGTTTCTCAAAACTACGTCCATTGATATGATAGAATTCCTCAAGCGTACGGCAGGTCACTGGGGATGTCTCCATACGTTTCTTTTAAAAAGCTCCGAACTCTTTGAATAACGAGTGCCGGAGGCTGTAATATCTATCTGCAAGGGAAGAGAGAAACTCTTACCTGTACGAATATCTATCCAGCGACGTCGACGAAGAACCAAAAATAACCTTATGATCACGAATCGGAAAGTCCGTCACCTCGACAGCTTCCATAAAGCCTTTTGATTCAAAATGAAGATCATCGGAAAGTTCTTTTCTCCATCTTCTCATCAAGATAAATACGTAACAATGAAGTATCAGACTCTATCTTAACAATAGAGAAATAATGTAATACATCACTGGGTAAAACGAATTCGGCTAACTGATATAGATATTTTTTTCTTCCATGATACAAAGGAAAGAAAAAAATATATTAATTAAGAAAAATTTCCCACCTTTTTTTCTACTGAGCCCCTAATAAGGCTTACTGAGCGGGCAGGGCTAATTAGGGCTAATAGGGCTTATATAATGTGACAGTAGATATGTGACAGTTGATTTTTAGTGGGAATAGGCATATATTTTGGCAAGCCTAAAAAGAAAGAAACTTTAATTTACTGAGCCATAAAGTTTATTGGGCTTTATGAGGCTAATTGGCATAATAGGGCTAATTAGAGGAATATATTCTTTAATAGTATTTTTTTAAAAAGTCTTTTTATTTTTCTTATTTGGTTTCTTGTCTGTTAAGGAAAGAATTATTTACTGTAGCCTGCTTTCTCGTTGTAGAGCTCGTCAAGATAATCATAGAAGCAGTATTTTTGCCATTTTTTATTTAGTTGTTCATAAGTAGGGTTGTGCTTCGTGCGGAGTGTGGTACCATTTGGCGCAAATGTTTCTTCGAGGAGATAGATTCCTTTTGTATAGTCTCTTATGAGTTTGGAGTATAGAACAAACTTATTGTTGGTGTATTGATACATTTTCCATGTATAACAGTTTTGGTTATCATCACTTTGTTGTGTGACAAGAAATTTTAAGTCTTGAACAATAATAGGATAGCTATTAATGCTATCAGACTTTGCTTTTATGTATTTACCTTGAGCAGTAGACCATAGATAGATATTTGGTTTAGAATCTTGCTGTGGATAGAAACAGATGTCACGTTGTCCGTCAAAGTTGTAATCTTTTTGTTCAATTGTGTATAATTGTGATTTTGTAAGCTGTACTGATTGGAGGTACTTATGATTGACATAGATGTTAGCAAAGTATTTTTCTTTTACCATTTTTATTTCCCAAGTAACTACTTTCTCTTTATTTTTTCTCCACCATTCCCGTTGTTCTTCTGCAGTAGCTCTCTGATAGACTTTGTTATTTGGATTCATTATGTTCATATAGGAATTCCATCCAAGATGTTGTTTGGAAGGATCAACCCTAAACTCACTACTTCCAATATCTAATCCATTATCATTTGGAATGCGCCCAATACCAAAATTTGCTTTTTTTATAGCATTATTTTTATACGATTTCCACACTCCTTCATACTGATTATTATAATAGCCATCCACTCCACTATGTACTCATCCATATAGACAGAGTCTTTATATATGAAGAAGTCAGACTCTAACTGACCAGAGAATAACCCTGCACCATATTGTTTAGTATCTTCTTTAAATTCATACTTTGCAAACATTTTATAGCGTTTGATAGGATAGAATTCGGCGTCAAGCTGCTTAAATCTGCTGATATGAATATTACCCGTAAAGAAGCATACGTTATCTTTTATACGGCTTTTGCCAATAACATGATAAAGTTCAGCTATCTTCTTATCCTTGTAAATGGTATCAAAGTGTATGTATAGTCGTTGCCCATTACCGATGCAGCCAATAGTATTGTTATTCAGCAACAAACGGCTGTAATCGTATCTCATACAATTGTCATCTTTTGCGTGAGTTAATTGGAAAGATATAACTAATAGTAGGATGAGTATTAGGTTTTTCTTCTGCATTGTTATATTTTTTGTTTCTGCAAATATAATCTTTATTTCTTCACTGAAGTCACTTTCTCTTATATTTTTTTGTTTATCAAGATAGGGTATAGTTACTTGTCAATCGACGATGTCCTATAAAATAGCGTTTACTGTCTTTGCAAAACCAACGCAGATAACCATTCTCCTTACTTTTTTTAATGGTGCGATGAGAACCGCAATAAAGGCATTTTTTGTCATCGAAAAGTTCTTGCTCAAAACTATAGTAAATAAAGGGATTACAAGAGATTTTAGGTCTCTTTTTGTCATATAAGCCCAAATGTGAGCATTTGAGTAGAGTATTATTAGGAGGGCAAAGAGCACATTAAGTAAGCTGTAATGGCAATACTTAATGTGCTCTTATATTTTGTTTATAGTGTATTAATCTATACTATATTCCAAGTGAGAATCATTTGGTCTGGAGTTTTCGATTCTACATCACGCTCTATGTTGTCAGGGAGATTACAGAAGAAGTCGATGCCAGTTTTTGCTTCGAGTTCTTTGATGCTGATAACATATGGCTTAAGGGAGGTTCCGTTATTGTTTTCGTGTTTGAACCAGAAGGCAATAGCTTATATTGCCAGTCGCCTTGCCCCTTCACTTTGTATTTCATCAGTGCTGCAGAGAAGAAATAAGTCGGTACAATAAACTTATTTTTTATATAGGTGTACTGGTCTTGTTTGTCAATTGTACCGCCACGACAGATGAATAAAGTATCTTTAGAGCCATTTGTATAGGTGATGTATGTTCTCATCTTTCTCTCCATCACTTCCCAGATACCAGCGTTGAAACCGTGAACTTGTGGTTGCATATTACTGAGATAGAAGGTTTGGTCATTAGACTCTCGGCTGTTCACTCTGTCTTGTGATGGACAGAGGTGGCCGTGGTCGTAGCCAGATCTATAATAAGGATCGGATGAAAAGAAGGAATTAGGAGTCCACAGTGGGTCTTTAGGATAGAGGTCAGCACTCTGTTGGCTTTTCCTCTTTACAGCTTGTTGAGCATTGCTTGCATAAATCTGATAGCAGGTCCAACGATTGGATATCTTTTCAATGTCCCATTCAACGCTGTAATTAATCTCACCATTGCTTTGTTTATGAGTGAGGACAGTACTGTGTCCACCCTTTAGCTTCGGAAATTCCAAGCGGTGCGTTGCTGTACGTAAATCTTTGAGATTAGAGTTTGTGTTATTGGTTATAGTTTCTGCAATTCCTGAATTATTAGAATTATCATCGTCCTTACTACATGATGTGATTGTGCTAACTGTAAGGAGTGTTAAGCCCCACACAGTTGTGTATCGTATTATCTTATTCATTTTTTGTCTTTGGATGGTTGACTATGAAGTTTTAGCTTGTTTGAAGCAGACGGATTATGAGTAGACGTCTATTCTCTGCGTTATCCCCAATCTTTAGCTTTCTATGAAGCTTTATCCTTTATCTTATACAATCTGTAAACAGAGCAGTATTCGTTTCTGTTCTGTTGAAAGCAAAAGTGCGAGCAAACGTATATGCAACTACGTTTGTCCGCACTTTGTATGTAATAATGTCGAAGGGTATTATCGATTACTTCTTCAACTTACCGTAACGGCTCATGAAGCGGTCAACGCGACCTGCTGTATCGACAAGCTTACTCTTACCAGTGTAGAATGGGTGAGAGGTGCTTGAGATTTCGACTTTTACCACTGGGTAAGTTTCGCCTTCAAATTCTACTGTCTCTGAAGTTTTGCATGTAGACTTTGTAAGGAACATATCGCCGTTGGACATATCCTTAAATACGACGGGGCGATAGTTTTCTGGATGAATACCTTGTTTCATTTTATTGTTATCTAATTGTTAATAATATACTTGTTGTAGTCTTTCCTTTAACTAAAAAGGATACAGATACTTTTCAGGGTGCAAAATTACGAATAAATCTGTAGGTAGCCAAATATTTTAAGCTGTTTTTTAGGCTTATTCGTCATTTCGATTGATACAACTAAAAATATTTATGGCATAATTTTTTACCCTCTTTATTTTGTCATAAGCCTCCGCACCATTGGTGTTTACCATGCGCACCATTGGTGCGGAGCCTTCGCACGTTGATAAAATAAGGGAACTTTACTTAACTTCTACGTCCTTGATTTCCCATGTACCAGCCTTAGCAGCTGTACTTGTATAGAGGAAGCCAATGTAAACAGTAGCCTTACCTGCGTATGCAGAGAGGTTGCATGTAGCATCGATGAAATTCCAGTCAGCACCTGTAGGATAAGCTGAGACAGCAACGTCATGCCATGTTGTACCATCTGTAGACACCTGTACCTTAAACTCGTTAGCTGCATTAGCGAAGAACTTAGCTGCATGCTTGAAAGAAAGGGTGGCAGTAGTCTTACCTGCGAGACTGAAAGCAGGAGATGTAAGACGGCTCTCAGCAGCATAGTTAGTAGGCTTCTTAAAAGCAGAAGCCTTCATGTACTTATTAGTTGCATCATGCTTCCATACGAAAGAAAGGTCTGCTGGGAGTGTAATGTTATTGATAGTAAAGTTATCCATACCAGTCTCAAACTTAGCGGTAAGACCAGTAGCAGCAGGCTGAGGAGTAGAAGCACCGCTGATAGAGATAATCTTATTGTTCTTGTCAATCTCCATGATAACCTTGCCCTGCTTATTGGTGAAAGCCTTCAAGTTACCCTTAACAACTACCGTCTGACCAGCCTGAAGATCAGTCTTAGCAGCGAAGTCAGCACCATTGAGACCCTTACCAGAGAATACCTGGAGCGTCTTATCTGTACCATTATCAGAGATATAGTAAGTGATACTCTTATAGTTCTCGTTATAAGAAACTACCTCAGAGATAACACCCTTTACATAAGCCTCGCCCGTAGCAGTCTGGTTAGCCTGAATCTTTTGTACAGCTTCAGTAACAGTCCATGCAGTAGTCTCTGTATTCAAGTCAGCTGTTGGTGTTGGCTGAGCAGCCTTATTACCATTGAGAGAGTAGATATAGTTGCCCTGTGTGAACTCCTTCGTACCCTTGAAGTTTACAAGTTTACCATATACAACAACCTTATCGCCAGCGTTAAGTTTATCGCTTGCAGTGAACTTCTTATTACCAAGTGCATAGCCGCGATATACAGTCAACTGTCCGTTGGTCGTTCCATCGTCAGAGATAAGATAGGTAGCATTACCATAGTTGGCTGCATCAATCTCCTTGACACTAACGATTGTACCAGAAACATATACCTCCTTATCAAGGTTCTGACCAGCATCAATATACTTCAACGCTGCAGCAACGTTGAATGGGTCAGCCTCTGTACCAGTTCCAGCAGTAGGAGTGGTAGGTGTGTTTGTGTTGTTATTGTTGTTCTCTTCAAATGTAACACTGTATGGAGCTGGAACATCCTCACAGCTTGTGAAGACAGTTGTAGTCATAGCCAGCGCCATCATTGAATAAATAATCTTTTTCATATTCTGTATAGTTATTTGTCTTGTTAATTAATTGAGATAATCTTACTGTTACGACCAACCTGTGGGTTTGATGTTGCCTCGTAGAAATCCAAGGTACCAAGGATAAGAACCTTCTTTCCTACACTAATTTGTGAAGGGTCAGTGAACTTATCACCATTCAAGTACAAGCCACGGAACACCTGCAACTGGTCAGTTGTTGTACCATCGTTAGACAGGTAGTAACGAGCATTACCATACTGAGTTGAAACCTCATCTATCTGTGAGATGATACCCTTGATATAGTAAGTGTTAGCATCCTTCTTATTCAACTTAGCATATGCCAAAGCACGTGTGATATCCAATGGGTTAGCCTGTGTACCATCACCCTTGCCAGGGAGTCCCTTGAATGGGTCAACCTTCTCTGCAGTCTTGATGTCATCAAGTGAGCGGATGATAATTTCCCACTGGTTGTTGAAACGTTTGAAGATACCAACGATGTCAACCTTACCCGTTGGAACCTTGCTATTAGCGAATTTAGCAAAGTTACTATTATACACGATAACCTTTCTGCCATCCTGCTCGTTTAGGGTCCAGCTAACGCTACCCGCACCACCATTAGCATCAGCGAAAGTATCAGTAACCTTACTGCTGTTGCTACTCTTAAAGCTAACGTTACGAATAATACCCAACTTACCGCCATCAGTATCGAGGTCCCAAGTTGTTGCGTTGGTACCAGAAGCAAACTCAGTAGGTTCAACCTTATTACCAGAAGAGAGAATCTTATAGTGCTGATCCCAAACAGTACGGCTGATACGACCAATGGTTGTTGCACCAGAAGCATTCACAGAAGGAACACCAATCTGTGCCTGCTTACCATAGTTGCCTACGTAAAGGTCCTTCAGACTTACCAAGACTTCCGTGCCGATAGGTAGTGCACCATGCAAACCACCCTGAGCAACACTAACGATAATAGCACCTGTCGCGTCCTGTAAAGCTACCTCCTGATAGATGTTACCAGCAACGTCAGAACTTGTAACGATAGCCTTTATCTTGATATCGTCTGTAACCTTAGCATAGCTGACGCCATCACGGTAATCCGTTGCAATATAGTTAGCAAACTTACTCTTCAGCTGAGCAATAGAAATGACATTTGTTTCGGTCAGTTCATTGTTGCCGTATGGTGCAGAACCTGTTTCAGCTGGCTCTGCATAGCTATCGCCCATACAAGATGCAAAGAGCACGCAGACAGCTGCCATCATTAAATATTTCAGTTTCTTCATAATCGTTTCCTGTATTTAGTTTTAGAATTTGTAAGCTACGTTCAACATACCATTGATACCATTCACGTAATACTTCTTAGGATTGCGGTAGAAGTCGTAAGCACGCGTTGTAGCAGCTCCAGTAGTCTTGTTGACAGTGTAGTTGCTGCGGCCCTGCTCATAACCACCACTTACAATCTTCTGGTTGTTCAGTAAGTTGGTAATCATCAAGTTGATAGACAAACTTCCATGGCGGAGATAAAGACTCTTACCGATAGAAGCATCGAGCATAAAGCCACCATGACCCTCAGTTTGTGCGTAGGGGGTATAGTTGCCATTAGCATCCATGCCGCCAAGAGCCGTACCCATTGTGCGGAGTGTGTTGCCATAACGGAGGCTTGGTGCGTAAGAGAGGTAGATACGATCATAGTAGTTACCGCTCAAATCGATGAACCAACCACCCTTGTGATAACTGAGGATTGCACTGTAAACACTCAGAGGAGTGCTTGCTTCGTGCATATTCTTATTGTAAACAATATCCTTGTTATAAGTACTCTTTGTAGAGTTCAAGTAGATAACATCAGCATTGTTAGCATTCTTAGCTTCGCTCCAAGTACCGAGAGCCTTGAAGTTAAGGAAGCTTGTGAGCTTGAAGTCAAGCCCCAACTCAATACCATAGTAATTCTTCTTCATGTTTGTCATGCTAACGTATGTGAAAGAGTTAGCATCATCAAAGTAGAAGTTCTGCCACTCGGTGACGTTTGTCATGTGGTTGTAGTAGCCACTAAGGTTAGCACGGAGCCAATTACCAGAGTATTGATAGCTGAGTTCGCTTGAGAAGATACGCTCATTGTGGAGGTTGAGAACGAAGTCATTGTTCATCTCAGGTGAAGCAAAAGCAGTGTTAGCATTTGGTGCACGATGCTCATAACCCAAACCGAGAGAGAGCGCATTGCCACCACCGAGAGTAACGGTAGCATTAGACTTCACACCACCAGTAAGGAAGTTAGCATCCTTGCTCTTACCAGCAGAGTTGTCAGCAAACATACCATTGCGCATGTTACCTACGCGATACATGTTGTCATAACCAACTCTACCAGCTACCATATAGTGAAGTTTGCCGATAGTTTGTGCATAATTAGCCCAAAGTTTAGCACGTCGTACGTTGATATTATAGTCGTAACCGAATGTATCACCCTCATACACGAGCTTACCTAAACCCAAAGTACCGGTTGTATTAAGGTCATACTGAACACGTGGGTCAGCTGCAGCGTAGGTTCCGAGGGCATAAGTATTGATATTATGGAAACTCTTTGCACCCAAGAGGTCCTCCATTGTCTGATAGTGACGAGCTAAAGTCTGACCGAGTGAAAGCCCAGCATTAAACACCTTGTTCTTACCAAGATGGTTAGTAAGAGTAGAAGACAGTGTCGTTGTCATTGCATCGTTGTGCTTAGCCTGCACGTAGTAAAGTGCATCTTCGCCGTTGGCTGCAGCCTGGCGGTTAGCATAGTAAAGTCGATCCCACTGAATCTGGCGGTTCTCCTTATTGCCCCACCAGTTGACAGCAGTCTGCCAATCAGAGAAAGTCTGTGCTGTACGATAGCGTGCATTGCTCTGATCCCACACGTCATAGTAGCTACTTGGAAGGTTCTTCCAGTAGTCAGGCTGTGGGTTTTCGCTGTTGTTATAGTTCAGCTTAGTGCTCTTATACATAGAATACTGAGCAAAAAGACTTGTTGTCAACTTCATTTTCTTATTGATATCCCAATCCCAAGTGAGGATAGCAGAAGGTGCGAAGTCGTTAACAACGCGGCTATTGCGCTTGTGACCATTCTGATAACCCCAATATGGATTGTACTGATAGTCGTTTGCAAGCCAGTAAGCCTCGTCAGTACTTGCGCCCTGTGTAGAACGCTCAGTTGGGTTGCCCCATGTAGACAAAGCTAAAGAATGACCATTGTTCCACTTCTTCTGAACACCGAAGTAGTAAGACAATGAGTTATAGAAAGTACCCTCAACGTAACCACGGTTAGCCCAGCGATAAGCAACGCTGGCAGCAATAGCCCATCCCTTAGCGTTGAATCCACTCGCATAGTTGTACATACCACGGAGGGTATAGTTACGGTTAGCAGCAGAAAGCGTGAGACGATGTCCACCAGCCATTGAACCAGCACGGAAGTCATAGTTGTTACTTCCAGCCAAGGCAGTCATTGAGAAGTTGTTATTCTCAAAAGGAAGTGCATAGTCAACGTTACGTGTCTGCTGGTTGATACCACCTACCATAGAGTAGCGGAACTGTCCGCTTTCCATATCGTTCATAGTGCACCGTTGATATAAACATCGTTATATTTCTGATTCAGAGCACGGTAACGGAACCGCATGGGCGAATACAAGAAACCCACTTGTGAAGCATAGACGTTACTGTTTGAGTTGAGAATCGTTACATTTTCGTTCATGTCATTGTTCTCACCTAACTGCGCTTCAGTGAAGGTGAACGCCGATTCATCCATAGCGTTGGCCGTCTGCGCCTGCTGGTTCGTCTTTGTGTCGGTGTTTTGTGCGACCACCATAGACGAACTGCATAGTGCTAAAACGGCAAGTTTCAGCTTTTTCTGCATAGTTGATTACATTAAATAGGTGTTATACTATAGACTGCAAAGTAACGAAATAAATTTGGAAATAGAAAGTCTTTTTGATGAATTTTTCGAGAATTATGCGTAAATGTCGGATTATTTACCGATATTTGCAAACTAAACGTGACTGTGTCCAGGATTCAGTTATAGGCTTTGTGTGTCTATACTTAAAAGTCGAGTACATATCAGCTTATGCTTTTGTTTTCGTATTCTTGCTGATTCCCAGGGTACTATAAGTCTTTGTTTAGACGCTCTGATAAAAACAACAACATTAAAAATAATGAGAAAGTTACTATTAGTTCTTTTCTGTGCCGTTCTTTTCGGTACGTCAGCTTCAGCCCAGAAGAAGTTTTCTGTTTATGCTATAGGCTTTTATAATGTAGAAAACTTGTTTGATACAACACATGATGAAGGGAAACGACCACGATTTCACGCCGACTGGTAGTTATCAGTGGAACGAAATGAAGTATAGTCATAAGTTGCATAATATGGCATCGGTATTGGCAGAGATGGGTACAGATGTACTTCCGAATATTGGTTGTGCGGCTATAGGATTAGCAGAGGTTGAGAACGACCATGTAATGGACGACCTCATATCCCAGCCAGAGTTGGCGAAACGTGGCTATAAGTATGTACATATTGAAGGACCCGATCATCGTGGTATCGACTGTGCCTTGATTTATAATCCAAAACTCTTTACCGTAAGAGATACAAAGTTGGTACCTTATGTTTATGATTTACCAAAGGACAGCACTCGTGCTACACGTGGCTTCCTTACAGTAAGTGGTACATTGGCTGGCGAACATGTGACCATCATTGTGTGTCATTTACCAAGTCGTGGTGCAGGGTCTTACTATCGTGAGTTGGGTGGTAAGCAGGTAAAGGCGTTGAAGGACTCACTTCTTCGTGAAGACCCAAAGGTGAAGGTGCTTGTAATGGGTGACATGAATGACGACCCAACCAATAAGAGTATGTATGAGTGTCTGTCAGCAAAGGGCGAAATGAATGAGGTTGGTGCAAATGATATGTACAATCCTTGGTATAATGTTCTTGTAAAGGAGGGAACAGGAACCTTGCAGTATCAGGGTAAATGGAATCTCTTTGATCAGATTATCATGACTCCTAACTTGCTGAATAAGGATGGTAAGAAAGACTTTTCAGAGTTGAAGTTCTGGAAGAATCAAATCTTCCGTCGTGATTATCTCTTCCAGGAGTCAGGTAAGTATAAGGGTAATACCAAGCGAACCACTGCTGGTGGTGTGTGGCTCGATGGTTATTCAGACCACTTACCAGTTGTAACTTACTTTGCTAAACAGCAGTAAAGATTATTAGGCTTATTAGTCCAATTAGTCTAATAAGCCCAATTTGATAATAAAACAATGGAAATAGAAACTCATCCTTTTGAGCCGTGGCTCCCATCCAATGCCAAATTGTTGCTATTAGGAACCTTCCCGCCAGCACCAAAACGTTGGTGTATGGAATGGTATTATCCTAATTACACGAATGATATGTGGCGTATCTTTGGTCATATCTTCTTCGGTGATAAGCAGTACTTTGTGGATGAAGAAAAGAAGACCTATAAGCTTGATTTACTAAAGCCCTTCTTAAAAGAGAAGGGCATAGCAATCTTCGATACCGCCTTACGTATCTATCGTACAACAGGAACGGCATCTGATAAAGACTTAGAAATCATCGAGCGTGCCGACCTTGATGGAATGCTTCGTTCATTGCCAGAGTGTAAGGCTGTGTTGGCAGCAGGTCAGTTGGCTACAACGGTCTTTACAGAGCATTATGGTATTGATGCGCGAAAGATGAAGATGGGTGATCGCAAGGAGTTTAGCTTTGAGGACCGGACATTATACCTTTATCGTGAGCCAAGTAGTAGTCGTGCTTATCCGATGAAGGTCGAGAAGAAGGCAGAGTATTACGAAAGGATGTTTAGGGATTTAGGGATATTAGGCTAATAAGGCTAATTGGTCTAATAAGGCAAATAAGCCCAATAATAAGAATAATAAAATCAACCAATATGAAGGATAAAATAACTATTATAGGAATAGCTGGTGGTACTGGTTCGGGAAAGACCACCGTAGTGAAGAAAATCGTAGAGAGTCTTCCTCCTCATTATGTGGCTGTTGTGCCGTTGGATTCTTATTATAATGACACGACAGAACTTACCGATGAAGAGCGCAAGGCAATCAATTTCGACCATCCAGACGCCTTTGATTGGAAACTACTCATTAAGCAGGTGAATGAGTTGCGTGATGGAAGAGCTGTTGAACAGCCAACATATAGTTATATTCTCAGCAATCGTTTGCCAGAGACAATTCATGTAGAGCCAAAGCCTGTAATCATCGTTGAGGGTATTATGGCATTGAGCAACAAGCGTCTGCGTGATATGATGGATCTCAAGATTTTTGTTGATTGTGATTCAGATGAGCGCCTTATCCGCAATATTCAGCGTGATACGATAGACCGTGGCCGTACGGTTTCGATGGTTGTTGACCGCTATCTGGAAGTGTTGAAGCCAATGCATGAACAGTTCATCGAGCCTACTAAGCGTTATGCTGACGTGATTATCCCACAGGGAGGCGAGAATGTAAAGGGTATCAACATTCTCTGTAAGTATATCGAAGGCTTAATGCCAGTGGATTAAGAATATGTAAAGACAGGCGATTGCCTGTCTTTTTTTGAAGACTATTAGGCTTATTAGCCCAATTAGCTAATAAGCCTAATAATAAAAAAAGCGACAGCATCAAGGGATAACCTTTAATGCTGTCGCTTTTATATTGGAATCTTTTGTTTTATCTGATTCTGTCTGCTGCTCTTACCAAGGCTTCATCAGCAAGGATAGAGTGGCGTGCAAGCCACAAGAGGATGAAGGCTACGAGTGGAAGACAGGCTGCAAACTTTATGTGGAAGTCGAAGCCAGTCATCAGTACTTGGCTGAACACACCATAAACCACATACCAACCAATAATCATTAACATGGAGAACGTACAGAAACGAGCCTGACGTTTGCGGTTATGATAGTCGAAGATGGCGAAGAGATTGATAGGACAAGTTACTAAAAGAATAGCAAACAACGCCCATACGTTAAAGTTCTTACCACCATTAGCATCGCTTATCCAGAGATTCATTAACATGCTCTCTGCACCCATACCCTTTGGCTCAAAGCTACCTACAGGTAGACAGAGACACGCAATGGTAGTAAGCAATGCAAGAAACAGGAATACAGTTTGTTTCCTTTGTATCATAATTTAATCTTCTTCCTCGTTCAGAGCATCCTTAGAAGGATCGCGCCAATAAACGTCACCATCGATGAACTCCTGAGTAGCTAACAATGTAGGCTTAGGTAGTTTCTCGTAGTAACGGCTAATCTCAATCTGCTCACGGTTCTCGAATACCTCGTCAAGAGAATCGTTATAAGAAGCAAACTCAGCAAGTTTCTTACTCAAGTCCTGCTTAATTTCAACCGAGATTTGGTTTGCTCTCTTTGCTATGATAGCAACACTCTCATAGATGTTACCAGTATCTTTCCAAAGTTCCTGAACATCTCGGGTTACCGTATTTGACGGTGCTTTTGACTTCTTGTAATCCATTCTAATTGTCTATATTTTATAAGTCTGTTATTCTTTAATCTTTTGTATATTGCTTACACTTCTTGATATACTCCTCAGCTGTTTTGCGTTCCTTTGACTCTGGGTACTCGTTGATAAATCCGTAGCACTCGTCTTCTGCATCCTGGAAACGTTGTACCTTCTTCTCCTCAACACTCATTTGAGCTAATTCAAACTTACTCTTCATAACAAGGATAGCGAAGTTCTCGCGTAAGTCACTATAAGGATAATCGTTCAAAGCATTCTGTGCGGTGATGATACAAGCCTCGTAGTTGTTACCACCACTGGTGCAGTTACCAAAGTAAGAGCCAAGGTTATAATATAACTTTGCATTGAGATACTCCTTGCGGACAAGCTTATCCTGCAATGCAAAGAGTCGCTGCTGAGCAGTTTCTTTCATCTTGCCATTTGGGAAGATGTCCAAATACTCTTGGAAAGCTGCGATGGCTGCGACGGTAGGAGTCTGGTCAAGACGTGGCTCAGGGGTTCCTTCAAAGAGACTCTGCCCAATGTAAAAGGATGCCATTTCAGCATACTGACCACGTGGGTAAGTCTGGTAATACTTCTTGAATGTCTCTGAAGCAGCTTGATAATCCTTCAAGCAATACTCCGCCATAGCGAGCATATAGAGACATTCCTGTGCGTTATCAGTACCTTTCTCGATTGTCACAAGGTCTTGCAAAAGGGGAACGGCAAAGCCATACTTTCCCTTTGCAAAGCATTCCTTTGCAAATTCGTATTTATAATCGTTGTTAGTTGTCTTGTAGACTTGATTATATTCGTGTGCGCAACTTGTCAATAGCAAAACAGCGCAAATGCCAATGAGAATTCTTTTCTTCATAATTTGACTTTGAACTGCAAAGTTACATATTATTCTATAAATACGCAAAGGAGGTCCGCTTTTTTAGCAAAAAATCACTATTAATTATATACTATCAGCGCTTTTTTGTATCTTGCAATCAAAGATTGATTCAATTGACGTGTAGAAAATGAACTTCAAATTAACATCGAAATATAAACCGACAGGCGACCAGCCAGAGGCAATCAGAGAACTTACAGACGGATTAGAGCGTGGTGATAAGAGTCAGGTGCTCTTGGGTGTGACGGGTTCGGGTAAGACGTTTACGGTTGCGAACGTGATTGCGAATGTCAATAAACCCACACTTATCTTGTCGCATAACAAGACTTTGGCTGCGCAGCTTTATGAGGAGATGAAGGCTTTCTTTCCCGATAACGCTGTGGAGTATTATGTCTCTTATTATGATTATTATCAGCCAGAGGCTTACATGCCTGTGACGGATACCTATATTGAGAAAGATCTTGCGATTAACGACGAGATTGATAAGTTGCGTTTGTCGGCTGTATCTTCTTTGTTATCAGGTCGTAAGGATGTTATTGTTGTGTCTTCCGTTTCGTGTATCTATGGTATGGGGGCGCCAATAGCCATGAAGGAAAATGTCATTTCTATCAAGAAGGGGCAAGTCATTGATCGTAATGATTTTTTAAGACGCTTGGTCGATGCGCTTTATATGCGCAATGACATCGAACTACAGCGTGGAAACTTCCGTGTGAAGGGTGATACGGTGGATATTGCAATGGCTTATAACGACAATGTTCTGCGTATTACGTGGTGGGATGATGAGATAGATTCTATTGAAGAGGTGGATGCTGTCGATTTCCATCGCCTTGCTACCTTCGATGCTTACGAGATCTATCCAGCCAATCTCTTTGTTACGTCTAAGGAACAGACCGAAGGAGCCATTCGTCAGATACAAGATGACTTGGTGAAGCAAGTTGATTTCTTCACCGAGATAGGGGATAACATCAAGGCACAACGTATCAAAGAACGTGTGGAGTATGACATAGAGATGATTAAGGAACTCGGTCATTGCTCTGGTATTGAGAACTATTCACGCTATTTTGATGGTAGAGAGGCGGGAATGCGTCCTTACTGTTTGTTAGACTTTTTCCCAGAAGATTACTTGATGGTGATTGATGAGAGTCATGTGAGTGTACCGCAGATTTCAGCGATGTATGGTGGCGACCGTGCCCGAAAAAAGAATCTTGTGGAGTATGGTTTCCGTCTTCCTGCAGCCTTTGACAACCGTCCACTGCGCTTCGAGGAGTTTCATGATTTGATTCATCAGATTATCTATGTGTCGGCTACCCCAGCTGATTTTGAGTTGGCTGAATCGGAAGGTGTTGTCGTTGAACAGCTTATTCGTCCTACTGGTTTGCTCGACCCAGAGATAGAGGTGCGCCCATCGGAGAATCAGATTGACGACTTGATGAACGAAATCGTTATCCGTGCAGAGAAAGAGGAGCGTGTTTTGGTGACGACACTGACCAAACGAATGGCAGAGGAGTTGACCGAATACTTGCTGAATCACGATATCCGTACGGCTTATATCCACAGTGATGTTGCCAGTTTGGACCGTATTAAGATTATCAACGACCTCCGTGCGGGTATCTATGATGTTCTTGTGGGTGTCAATCTCTTGCGTGAGGGATTAGACTTACCAGAGGTTTCATTGGTTGCTATCCTTGATGCCGATAAAGAAGGTTTCCTCCGCAGTCATAGAAGTTTGACACAGACGGCAGGACGTGCGGCTCGTAACGTAAACGGAAAGGTGATTATGTATGCTGATAACATCACAGAGAGTATGCAGAAGACCATTGATGAGACAATGCGAAGACGTACGAAACAGCTGAAATACAATGAGGAACATCATATCACACCGACACAGATTGTCAAAGCAATTAAGGGTACACTGCCAGTGGGTGGTGAATCGAATCTCACCGCACAGACAGCTTCTATCGGTAGGAATGTCGGACAGGCATACGTTGAACCAAATAATGGTGTCCTCTTTGCTGCTGACCCAATTGTTGCGAAGATGAGTAAAGCACAGTTGGAGAAGAGTATTGCTAATACAACTATCCTCATGAAGCAGGCAGCAAAAGACCTCGACTTCCTACAGGCAGCGCAGTATCGTGATGAGATAATACGTTTGCAGAAGGAGTTGGAGGGAAATAGGCAAGACAACAACCCCAATCAACCAACTGGCCCTCACTCCCGACCCCTCCCCCAAAGGGAGGGGAGTGATTAGCGAGATACCCCGAAGTTTTAAATGTATAAGATAGTAGCCTCACTTTCAGCCCCTCTCCAATTGGAGAGGGGAGTAAAATGCGAGATACCCCATATCTTAAATGTAAAAAGAGGGATAAAAGATGGTCGAAAAAGTGTTTGTTTAGCTCGTTTGCTTCGTGTTTTTATGTCATTGCTGAGGGTTGAAAAAAATATTACAAGATTTTAGGTAAAGGGTCCCTAATATAGGTGAAAAATATGTGTAAAAAGTAAGTTTGTAACTGTTAGTAAATCAGTATGTTATAAAACTGCTTTTCAAAAGGTGCTTAATTGGACTTCAAAAGGGCGTTAGTAAGGGTCTTAAAGGGCACCTTTTGCAAGCCAATTGGGCGTCTTTAAGAAGCCAAAAGAGCATGTTTAAGAAAGTGGAATATGAAAATATAGGACAAATTATACCACTGTAAACATTCGTTCTTTTGTTACTTTGTCTTTGCATTACCCTGTTTTGTTCTTTTGTTACTTTGTCTTTATCTTATTCTGTCTTACATTATCCTGTCTTCTGTTCTTCTACTTTGTCTTTGCATTACCCTGTTTTTGTTCTTTTGTTACTTTGTCTTTATTTTATTCTGTCTTGCATTATCCTGTCTTTTGTTCTTCTACTTTGTCTTTGCATTACCCTGTTTTTTTGTTCTTTTTGTTACTTTGTCTTTATCTTATTCTGACTTACATTATCCTGTCTTCTGTTCTTCTACTTTGTCTTTGCATTACCCTGTTTTGTTCTTTTTGTTACTTTGTCTTTATCTTATTCTGACTTACATTATTCTGTCTTCTGTTCTTCTGTTACTTTGTCTTTTCATTATTATGGTCAATAAAAAAAGATAAAAACTTACTGAAAGGTTCGATAAAGCAAACAATAATTTGTATCTTTGCTTGTTAAATTGTCATTAGATAAAAGTTTGAACATATGAAGAAATTTTTGATATTCTTGTTTATGTGCCTTCCAATGATGGTTGCGGCACAGACTACGCTGACTCCAGAACAGAAGTTGGAACAGGCACAACGCCAGTTAGAGGAGGCTAAGGCTGCCTTGGAACAGGCGAAGGCAAACGCTGCAAAAGCGAAGGCTGAGGCTGAAGCAAGAGCTAAGAAGGAAGCTGAGGATAAGGCGAAAGCAAAGGATATAGAAAAGAAGATTGCTGATATGAAGGCTGAGGCTGAACGATTGTCACGTGAGGCTGAGGCACTCAGTGAGGCTGCTAATAAAGCTCAGACGACTACGGCAGCACCAGCAACAAAGGCTGCGGCAACCACTACAAAGGCTGTTAGCAACGCTTCATCAGATGCGTGGGTTGTTCCAACAACACCTGCTACTGCTGCTGCACGTGCTAATAAGAACGTGAGTACAGACAATAAAGCAAACAAAGACCTTTATCTTCAGAAGGGTATCATACCAGAGGTGAACGGTCAGGTGGTATGGACTGAAACATTCAATGTACCTGGAGCAACTGCTGACGAACTCTATGACAAGGCGTTTGCTTATCTTACAGAACTTACACAGGGCGACAATCAGTTGAGTGGTAGTAAGGTTGCCTTGGTGAACAAGGGTGAGCATAGTATTGTGGCAACGGTACGTGAGAAGTTGATTTTCTCATCTTCGTTCCTCTCATTGGACTATACGCAGTTTAACTATGTGCTTCAAGCAACTTGTCGTGACGGACAGGCAACATTGACAATGAACCGTTTGACTTATCGTTATGATGTTCAAGGCAATGTTTCTGACCTGTCGGCAGAGCAGTGGATTACAGATAAGTATGCTGTCAATAAGAAGCAGACTCGTCTCTTGCCAGTATCTGGTAAGTTCCGTCGTGCTACTGTTGATCGTAAGAATAGCATTTTTGAAGGCTTCGCTCAGGCATTGAAGTAAGACAAAGAAGGGATATACTTTTGGGTGTGTCAGTGGTGATGGGTAGGGATAACGCCCTTATGTACGTTTGGTCTTTACCTATTCTAATGCGCTGAATAAAGCGTTAAAGCAAAGCCGCTGGCAAACACTTTTAATACAATAAAGAAAAGAAAATGGAACTACAGAATAGTACGGCACGTCGTCCAGAACGTCGTCGTCATAAACGTGAGACAGAAGATAGGTTTCTTCCTATCCGCCAGTGGCTTAACATTATCTTTATGTTAGGTGCGCTTGTTGGTGTGATTGTCTATTTCTTAACCGATAACACTACGACTGGTACAATTATTATTCTTGTTTCGATGGTCTTTAAGATGGTCGAAAGTGTACTCCGTTTTATTCGTTAAATGAAGAAACTTACTATCTTATTTCCCTTTTTGTGTTAGTGGCTAATGCTGCTATGGCACAGACAGACGGCACCACTCCGTATGATGATGGTACGTTCACGGCTGATGGTTATAGAAACAACCGTAACATGGGACGTTCGGATTCTATACAAAGTGAGCACAAGGAGATACCACGTGGCTTGAAGGTGTGGACGATTGATGAGCGTTTCGGTGACCGCAAGCCTGCTGTTCCCGATACGTTGTCGTATATGTATATGAATTCTAACCTCACTTATGGAAAGCGAGGAGAGTATAACACCTTGGGAAACTTGGGTTCTCCACGTCAGAATCGTATCTTTATTGATCGTCCTGCTACGTCAGAATTTTTCTTCCTCGACCCGTATGATATGTTTATCGTACAGCCAAACAACTTCCAGTTTACCTCAACCCTTTCGCCAATCACGGTTCTCTCTTATAATACCGCTGGTAACAGAAACAACGGAGAAGACCGATTTAAGGCAATCTTTGCGGTGAATGCGGGTAAGGAGTGGGGCTTTGGCTTTAAGTTTGATTACCTTTATGGACGTGGATATTATAGCAGTCAGAGTGCTTCTCACTTCAACTATTCAATGTGGGGAAGCTATTTAGGTGAACGCTATCAGGCACATCTGCTCCTTTCTTTGAATCATCAGAAGGTCGCAGAGAATGGTGGTATTGCCAATGATGCCTATATCACGCATCCAGAATCGTTCCGCGATAGCTATAGCGAGGAGGAAATTCCAACCATATTGAAGCAGAATTGGAATAGAAATGATAATCAACATGTGTTCTTCAACCATCGTTATAGCCTCGGTTTCTTCCGTAAGGTGCCGATGACGGAAGAGGAGATTAAGGCAAGCAGTTTGCTCTTAAATCTCAGAAAGCACAAGAAGCACAGAAGGATAAAGACAAGGCTCGCCGCCGTGCAAAGGCAAAGGGTGAGAAGTTTGATGAGGAGGCTTACGATAAGGAGAAGCGTTCTGCAGGTCGACCTGATGATGCTGTCATTGCTGGAGATGTGTCACAAGTTAAGACAACAGCGGACAATACCAATGGAAATGAGCGTATGACGGTTAATTTGGAGGACTCTACTCAGATGGTAAACCTCAAGAAACAGGATGCTTTGGCTAAGGATTCCACTCAGAAATGGATGAAGGACGAGTATGTTCCTGTGACGAGTTTCATTCATACAGTGCGTTTCGATAATTACCGTCGTATCTATCAAGCATACGATACTCCGACTGATTTCTATGCGCAGAACTACTTTAACTATGGTGCTGCAGCCAATGATTCGATTTATGATACGACAAAGCACTGGTCATTGAAGAATACCTTTGCTGTCGCTTTGCTTGAGGGATTCAACAAGTGGGCGAAGGCTGGGCTGAAAGCTTTCCTTTCCTATGAGTTGCGCCATTATGCTCTTCCTTCAATGATAACGCCAAGTGGGAGTACTGTTGCCTTCTATAATGGTGACAAGACATGGAACCAACATGACATTTCTGTCGGTGGTCAGCTGTTGAAAACACTCGGTAAGACTTTCCATTATGATGTTAGTGCGGAGGCTTGGTTGGCTGGAAGTAGGGCAGGGCAGGTTCATGTTGATGGTCATGCTGACCTTGGTTTCCCTCTCTTGGGTGACACTGTTCAACTCGCTGCAACAGCTTTCTTCCACCGTTCTGCTCCATCTTTCTTTATGGGTCAGTACTATGGTAAGCATTATATGTGGGACAATAACCTCAATCAAGAGATACATTCTCGCATCTTGGGTGAGTTCTCTTTGAAGAAGACACGCACCAATTTGCGTGTTGGTTATGATGTTCTTAAGAACTATACCTACTTTGGTATACAAAACGACCGCATCCAAAGCGGTGATAACTACCTTGTACAGCACAACAACTTGAATGTCCGTCAGTCCAGTAGTCCTATCAACTTGCTGACTTTACAGCTACAACAAGACTTCCGTTTGGGTATCTTCAACTGGCAAAATGTACTGACATTCCAGAAGTCAAGTAAGTCAGATATACTCCCAGTACCAACATTCAACGCATATAGTAATCTGTTTATACGATTCAAGATAGCACGTGTGTTGGATGTTGACCTTGGTGTTGATGGTCGTTACTTCACAAGTTATTATGCGCCAGAGTACATTCCTGGAATCGGTGCTTTTGGTATACAGGAGACCGATGCGAGCCGTACAAAGATTGGCAACTATCCACATTTGAATGCTTATGCTAACTTCCAGTTACAGCATACTCGCTTCTATGTGATGTTCACGCATGTAAACAGTGCTGATGGGGGTAAGTATTTCTATACGCCTCACTACCCATTGAACCAGCGTGTATTGCAGTTTGGTATCAGCTGGAACTTCTTTAACTAATCGTTTAAACATTCAAATACGTGATTTCAGAGAATGACAAGATAAAGACCAACAGTCTTTCTGCATGGGTACTTGCTGCGCGTCCGAAGACGCTCACAGGTGCAATGGTACCTGTAATGATAGGAACTGGTTGGGCTTGGAAGCTAAGTGGCGGGGAGAACTTTCGAGTTATCCCTGCCATTCTTTGTTTTCTCTTTGCCTTTCTGATGCAGATAGACTCCAACTTCATCAATGACTACTTCGATTGTTTGAAAGGTAATGATGATCGTGCCACTCGTTTAGGTCCGAAGAGGGCTTGTTCTGAGGGCTGGATAACTCTTCCTGCCATGCGCATAGGACTTGTTATCACTTCGTTGTTAGCTTCTCTTGTTGGTATTCCCCTCATCTTCTTTGGTGGTTGGGAAATGATACTTGTTGGTGTAGCCTGCGTTCTCTTTGCCTTTCTCTACACCACTTACTTCTCTTATCTTGGCTTAGGCGATGTCTTGGTACTGGTATTCTTTGGTATTGTACCCGTCGTTTTCACCACATATGTCATCCTTCCTGACCATTCTCAAGCCCTGTGCTTTGAGGTTATTATGTCGGGTGTTATTTGCGGTTTGGTGATAGATACCCTGCTTGTTGTCAATAACTACCGTGATAGAGAGAATGATAAACGTGACGGAAAGATAACCCTCATTGTGAGAATAGGCGAGAAAAAGGCAGAAAAGCTGTACTTAGCATTAGGTCTTATGACCTATCTTCAGATGCTTCTCCTTCTCTTTTCTGGTGAGAGAGACAATCTCCTTTCCTTTATCTTCTTGTTTGTTATCTTCATCCCTTATGGTATCTTGCATTACAAGACAGCTATGCAAATGAAGCAAATAAAGAAAGGTAAGGAGCTAAATATCATCTTGGCGCAAACCGCTCGGAACATGCTAATCTATGGTATAGCAACCACGATTGCATTAGTTGGTTTATAAACCCGCTTTTAAATTCCCTCACCTAATCCCTCATTTCATCATCACCTAACATTCATCACCCCTCACCCAACATTTATCACCCCTCACCCAATCCCTATGTCCCAACCCAACCTCGAACTAATGAACTTTGTGGAGCGACAGATACTCCCACGTTATAATGACTTTGGAAAGAGCCATGGACTCGGACACGTGCAGCGTGTCATTAAGAGTTCACTTGCTTTGGCAGCCGTAACGGGTGCCGATGTGAATATGGTATATGTCATTGCCGCCTATCACGACCTTGGTATGGCGGGTCCACGTGCCATTCATCATATCACCAGTGGTAAGATCCTCATTGCTGATGCACGACTCCGAAAATGGTTTTCAGCCGAGCAGTTGAAGATTATGAAGGAGGCTGTCGAAGACCATCGGGCAAGTAGTTCACGTGTACCACGCAGCATTTATGGTAAGATTGTTGCTGAGGCTGACCGTGACCTTGAGCCAGAAGTTGTCTTCTCACGTGCCATTCTCTATGGTATTGAGAACTATCCAGAGAAGAATGATGAACAGATGTGGCAGCGTTTCCGCGACCACATGAAAGAGAAATATGGTCGTTCTGGTTATCTGAAACTATGGATTCCCGGCTCACCGAATGCAAAGAATCTTGAAACAATCCGTAAGACGATTGATAGTGAGGCTGAACTGCGAAAAGTCTTTGATCGCATCTATCAGCAGATACGTGAACAAGACGAAAAGAACTAACAAATACAACCGAAATGACGAAAGAAGAATTAATGCGAAGAGCTATTGAACTCTCTGCCGACAGTGTACGAAATGGGGGCGGTCCATTTGGTGCTGTCATTGCCCGTAACGGCGAAATTATTGCCGAAGGAAGCAATGGTGTGACCATTTACAACGACCCAACAGCGCATGCGGAAGTCTCTACAATCCGCAAAGCGTGTCAGAAATTGAATACCTTTGACCTCAGTGGTTGCGAAATCTATACCTCTTGCGAACCCTGTCCTATGTGCTTTGGCGCTATCTATTGGGCTCACCTCGATAAGATCTACTATGCCAACGACCGCAAAGATGCTGCTGACATTGGTTTTGATGACGATTTCATCTATCAGGAGATAGCCGTGCAACCGCAATATCGCAAGAAGCCATCAGAAATCCTTTTGCGCAATGAAGCCTTAGAAGTCTTTAAGCAATGGACAGCAAAGGCTGATAAAACGGAATATTGATTTTCTCCAACTATAAGTCAATGTAAGCATACTGCTGTTTATATTGACCTTTTTGTTTATGAAATACTTACTACGAATAAACTTTTAGGTGATGAAGAGAAGAGTATTAAAGACGAGGAATATAATACTTTTTATCACAGTGTTCCTTTCAACGTTGATGATAGAATTCATCTTAGTATTCCTACAAGGCTGTTCTGATGGCGTAGGTCTTGCTTTCGATATAGATAAACAAGCTTTCGTTGTGGAGCAAGGTTGTGTCTGTGGTGGCTGCTTATACTTTAGCGGTGAAGATGCTGCAGATGAGTTCTCTGTCATTTATAATAAGAATGTACACGCCTTTTGGTATGATAGTTACAATCCATCTGTCCTTGAAATCAACAACCTCCCCACTTGTTGTAATGTTGTTTTACGTGAAGATACCTTGTTTCTTCGTCGCCTTCCTTTACGACCAAACACCTCCTATGAAGTTTACCGTATGTCAGGTTGCCGCGGGACTTCTCCCCTTACTATCAAGACCGACAAGCAGGGTAGGGTAGTCAGTGCAGGAAGAGGGCTACAATAAAATAATATTGATCGGTCAATAACTCCCACAAACCCCTGCCATTCGTATCTTATAATATCTGATTAAGCCTTGTCCTTACTCTTTTCTATTGATGTGTTGATGCTCCGCACATGTGGTGCGGATGCTAAGCACGTGTCGTGTGGATACTTAGCACCAATGGTGCGGAGTACCAAATCCCTTGTAATATATTCTCTGTCTGAAAACAACTTAAGCCTAATATAATGCTACAAAAGCACACCTGCGTTTCTAAAATATAATGGAGCACAGAGCCTTAAATGCTTAATAATTGTTAAGCATACCCCTTTTATTTGATGTAATTATATATCTTTACAACCCTAAACAATTACTAACCCAGCTGCAAGCAAGAATAAACCTAAACGCACAACAAGTAAAGGAATAGTTTGAACGTTGTTGCAGTCGACTAAACAAAAGCAGGGTTACGCCTGAAAAGGCATACTACTATGTGTGTGACATGGCGCAGAGATGGCGATATGAACGCACATAATGGCGAATAGCCAACCTAAAATGAAGCTATAGATAACTGAAAACAATTTACCTAAATTTATACAAATGAACATTTATCTACATCGAACTATGAAAGCGATGGGCAGGCTTTTGCTCATCATGCTGTTGCTTGTCCCACTGTGTGTGGATGCGCAAACGTTAACAACAATCACAGGTTCTGTAAAAGACAGCCAAGGTGAACCGCTCGTCGGGGCAACTGTTATGCAGAAAGGAACGTCAAACGGAACGATTACCGACCTCGACGGACAGTTCTCTATACAGGTGCCAGCTGGCGTTACGCTGGTTTTCCGTTACGTAGGTTTTGACGAGTCAGAGCTGAAGGCAGCTGCTAATATGGCTGTAACACTGAAAAGTAATGTCAAAGCCATTGACGAAGTGGTGGTTGTTGGTTATGGATTACAAAAGAAAGCCAACCTCACTGGCTCCGTTTCTCAAGTGAAGATGAGCGACGTATTGGGTGATAGACCTGTGGTGAACGCTGCTGCAGCACTGCAGGGAGCTATGCCTGGACTTACCATCGGTGGTGGTTCTGGTCCCGGTTATTCAAAGTCTATGAATGTGCGCGGTACGCTTTCCATCAATGGTGGTGGTCCGTTAGTCTTGATTGACAACGTAGAAGGCGACCTGAGTACGCTCAATCCAGAGGACATTGAGAGTGTAACGGTATTGAAAGATGCTGCCAGTTCTGCTATTTACGGTGCACGTGCAGCAGGCGGTGTGATATTGGTAACACTGAAACATCCGAAGAACGATGCTCGTTTCACAGCTAACTACAACTTTAGTTTAGATGGGAGCAGTCGCTCAACCATTTGGAGCAGGCTTCTTTGATGCAGTATTTGGATGCTTATCTTGAGGCAGGATATTCTAATTCTTATTGGGCTGGTAATGGTGATGTGAGCAAGTGGCGCGACTATTTACAGAAGTATCAGACTGACCCTTCGTCTGTTGCAACTGTAGGTGATGGTATCTTTAAGGACACTGATGGTCGTGTCTACTGGCTATCAGAGAAGAACTTGGCTAAGAACATCCTTACAACAGGTTCGATAACCAATCATAATCTGACCATCTCTGGCGGAACTGACAAGATTCGCTACCGTGTTTCAGGAAGTTTGAGCCGTGAGAACGGACCATTGGTTACGGATAAAGATATGTTTAGACGTAAGACAATCAGTGGCTTTGTTTCAGCCGATTTGCAGAAATGGTTTACGCAAGAAGCAACCCTTACCTATACTAATTCAGTGCGACAGTCACCTGAGAACGTTGGAAACATGAGTGGTTTCTATTCTACCCGACTGATCAACTATTATCCTGAAGGTCTTATTCCTGGCGATATCCTTGGTATTCAAGACGATTTACCATCGCAGACACCTCTGAATATGTTGACCAATGCGCCTTCTGCCTTAGTGAGCAGTCTGTACCACGCATCTCTTTACGCTCTATCTTCAAGCTGTTGCCGGGTTGGACCGTTACTGGTGAGTACACCTATAACCGCACTGATGAGCACTATCAGTTCTATTCTAACAGATTTAGATTTGCTGATGTGCAGTTGGCTGCTAAGTATTCAACCGAGAAAGGTCAGGACTTCTATCGTATGTATGACGCCACAACAAAGTATAATGCGTTGAATATCTTTACCAATTACGACCATTCTTGGGGCGCACATTCATTCAAGGCAATGGCTGGTTTCAACCAAGAAAGTCGTTCTATCGCTATTTCTATGGTAATGTACTTGCTCAGGCAGTTCCTACCGTACCATCATTTGCAGGTGGAACAGGTGAGAAGACCATTGATGATAAGTACTCTGAGTATTCTATTCGTAGTGGTTTTGCACGTCTGAATTACACTTTCATGGACCGCTATTTACTTGAGTTAAACGGTCGTTATGACGGTTCTTCTAAGTTCCCTAAGAGCCATCGCTTTGGCTTCTTCCCATCAGTGAGTGTGGGATGGCGTTTAGGTCAGGAGTCGTTTATGAACTGGTCACGTAGCTGGTTGGATGACTTTAAGGTGCGTGCATCCTATGGTTCGGTTGGTAATCAGCGTATCAGTCCTTATCAGTTCTCACCAGTAATGAGTCTACATAGCAATGGTACTTACATCTTGGATGCTGAAGGAAAGACCACTTACATCACTTCTCCGGGCTTGGTAAGCCGCAACTTCACTTGGGAGAAGGTTACTACGTTGAATATTGGCTTCGATCTCTATGCCTTTAAGAATCGTCTTACCGCTACATTCGACTGGTTCGACCGTCGTACAACGGGTATGTTGGCAGCTGGAATAGAGATTCCTAAGGTTGTAGGAACAGCTGCTCCGCTGCAGAACGTGGCTGATATGAAGAACAGAGGATGGGAACTTAACGTCACATGGCGCGATAAGATTGGTGACTTCGGCTATCATGTAGGCTTCAACATCTATGATAGTCAGGCAGAAATCACGAAGTTTAATAACGAGTCTCGCCTGCTTTCAGACTATTATGTAGGCAGAAAAATCGGTGAGATATGGGGTTATGAGACGGATGGATACTACACCATCAACGACTTCAATGCTGATGATGCAAAGCATAAGACTTGGACTTTGAAAGAAGGTGTAGTAAATCAATGGCTATAATCCACAACCAGGTGACGTGAAGTTCAAAGACTTGCGTCCTGATGGTGTAATCAATGCAGGCGATAATACCGTAGATAACCCTGGTGACCGTAAGATAATTGGTAATGACGCAGCACGTTATCAGTTCGGTATTAGCCTCGGTGCTTCTTATAAGGGATGGAGTTTAGAAGTACTTTTGCAAGGTGTTGGCAAGCGAGACTACTGGCTTGGCGGTCCAGCAATGTTCCCATTCGGTGGTGCAGGAGCAGGCGATGCAGTGTTCCAAGCACTCTATGCGAACCAAACCGACTATTGGAGGGCTAAGAGTTACGATCCATCAAGCAGCGATTATATGGTTCCTGTAAATCCAGATAGTAAGCTGTTCCGTATTTACGATCAAGGTAATAACGTGGGTTCTAACACTCGTGTAAGCGACAAGTATCTGCAGAATGCAGCCTATATGCGTATAAAGAATATCACACTTGCCTATACCCTGCCTAAAGAATGGGTAAGAAGAGCTTTCATACAAGATGCTAAGTTCTATCTAAGTATCGAAACCTCGCTACATTCAGTAGTCTTCCAAAGGGCTATGACCCAGAAGGTACGGCACCATCATCAACCGCTAACGCCTTGAGCAATGGCATTTCATGGGGCTATCCATATTACCGCACTATCTCTTTAGGTGCAAGTATCACATTCTAATCATAATAAGTACTTATGAAAAAGATATTAACAGCCATCTGTGTTGCAGCAACAACGCTAACGGCATGCAATGATAATTTTCTTGAGAAATACCCTTTAACCGACCTCACTGAGGAGAATGCGTTTAAGGAATACGATAATTTCAAGGCGTTTATGAACCCTTGTTACGAGATGTTTACGAACACCACGATTCATACCAGCATCAACAATAGCTATATGAATGCGCAATTCTATGGCGATTGGTATGGTGGATTGGTAACCCATCGTGATAATGCTCGCAACCCATACGCCTATCAAACCATTACGGCAACAGCCGATGGAGGAGGATGGGACTTCTCTTATATCCGTCGAGTGAACATTATGTTGAGTCATCTTAATGATGGTGCGCTCACAGAGGCACAAGCTGCTCATTGGCGTTCGGTGGCTTATTTCTTCTCAGCTTACTGGTATATGGAACTCATCGACCGCTTTGGTGATGTGCCTTGGGTGAACAAAGTGCTTGACGAGAGTTCGCCAGAAAGCTACGGACCACGTACCCCACGTGCTGAAGTGGCAGATAGTATCGTGGCAAGATTAGAGTATGCTGCAGCAAACATCGGCAACTTTAACGATGGCGATAACACGGTGAATGCAAATGTTGTAAAGGCTGCCTTGTCACGTTTCTTGCTCCGCGAAGGTACATGGGCGAAGTATCATGGACTCAACGAGCCTTATGAAACCTATCTACGGAAGTGTCTAACGGTTTCGCAGGAACTGATGGATGCTTATCCAACCCTCTATAAGGGCGAGGACAAGCAAAACCAACCTGCTACTGGATATGGCGAGATGTGGACCACAGAGAGCCTAAAGGGAAGCCGGGAGTTATCTTCTACAAGGAGTTTGTTAACAATGTCTTGATGAATCGTTATAATGACTTTGAACACATTGCAGCTAATGGTGCTGACGTTCCTCAGTACACGGTGGATATGTTCTTGATGAAGAATGGTTTGCCTATTGGCAATACAGCGTCAGGCTATCAAGGTGGCAAGGGCAAGGATATGTGGGGTACTTTCGCTGATCGTGACCCTCGTCTTTACCAGAATATCCAACCTCCTTACGTTGTTGCTCCTCATAAAGGGGCGGTTGATAACGTAAACACCTTTAAGAGTTGGAAGTTCTTGAAGGCGGGTGATAACAACCAAGGACACGTCGTTACAGCTGATGAGGCTGCCAAGTATCGTTACTACATCGACTATATGGGGGCTAACGAGAAGTGCTTGCGTGGTGGTTCTTACGGCGGTGAGGGTATGAAGAGATGTCCAGGACAGAACTGGGGTGCTGCGCTTACACCAGTGAGTCCTAACCTCACGACCGACTCTCGTGTGCCATATATGCGTTGTCGTACGGGTTACTACTTCTGGAAGAACTATGATATGTGGGAGTTCTCAACCGGTTCTTCGGCTTTCTGTACAGCTGATAAACCAATCTTTAAGATTGAAGAGGTGTTGTTGAACTATGCTGAGGCTGCATGGAATTGCAGCAGTTCGACCAAGCTGTGGCTGATAAGACTATCAACAAGCTGCGCGATCGTGCTGGTGTTGCACACATGACAGTGGCTGATATCAACGATAGTTTCGACCCTAATCGTGACAAGGGTAATGCTCCTTGGTGGACTGGTAAGGGCGGAAAGTTTGGTAACTACAATGTAAACCCAGTCTTGTGGGAGATTCGCCGTGAGCGTCAGATTGAGTTGTTCGGTGAGGGCTTTGCCTTCTATGACATCCGTCGTTGGGCAAAGGCTGCCTATTATGTCAACCGTCAGCCTTGTGGTTTGTGGACAACAGCTACTGATAATATCTATGCACCAAAGGCTAATGCCTACTCAGGTCAGTTTGTAGACTACGAGGAAATCATGAGAAGTGGTAGGGCTTCTGCTGAGAACAACAGTGCTGGAAGTGGCTGGATCTATACCTACGAGAGTCCACTTGCACATGGTGGATGGTTAGATACTTACTACTTAAGCATGGTTCCTACCAGTCAGCGTGCGCTCAACAAGCAGCTAACGCAAAACCCAGGCTATAAAGAACTCTTCGGTTTGAGCGACTAATCCGCTCATACCTCCTCATATTAAACAGTCTCACACTAACTTTTCCACTCTCATTTTTTTGAACGAGTAAAAGATTATGAGGTGTTGGGAAGCCGAGGACTGATACGAAAAGAGGGATGCACAAGTTGATGTGTATCCCTCTTTAATATCCTCTATTTTGTAAATAAACTTCAAAGACTGAAAATCAAAAGACGCTCTTTTGGCTTTCAATTAACGCCCAATTGGCTTCTAAAAGATGCCCTTTTGCAATGCAACTAACGCCCTTTTGAAGTCTTACTAAGCACCTTTTAAAGTGCTGTTTTGCAACTCCTTGATAGCAAACGACTTACAAAGGCGATTTTAGCGCTTGTTTTTTACCCTTTTTAAACGTAAATATATAGAAGTAATGTAAAGAAAATTCAATCCTTCCGCAGCGTAATAAAACATCTTTATTAGCTGCAGAAAGTGGAATCCTTAGTCTTTCTTAGTGCTAAAGAACGCACTATACATTTCTATAAGGGTTGAGAGCTGTTGTGACTTTGCATCAATCAGTTCCATTTTACAGTCTAACTGTCCGCGTTCACTATCTATCACCTCTAAATAAGTAGCTCTGTTATTGAGGTATAGTTTTTGAGCAGCTGAAACGGCTCTTATCAAAGCATCGTTCTGTTTCTGCTTAAATTGTTGGAGCAACTTAATGTTAGAAATCTTAGATTGCAGCGTACTTGTTTCTATAAAAGCTGTAAGTAATGTTTTGTCGTAATTATAAAGAGCCTCTATCTGTAACGCATCAGCCTGAGCGAAGTTGGCTTGAATAGCCTTCTTATTGATGAGAGGAGCGGTAAGTCCACCTAAGGCATTAAACGCCAAAGACTCTGGTAGTTTGAATAAGTACTTAGGGTTAAAAGCATTTAATCCAATAGCCGCAGAGATATTAAACGAAGGGAGAAACTCTTTACGTGCAGTCTCCACATCCCATTTCGCAGCCTTTAGCTGGTGCTCAGCTTGAATAACATCAGGACGTTGTAATAGGAGTTGAGTAGATAAGGAATGTGCAGTTGTAGGCATTGGCAGCTGTAAGAAGTCAACCTTTGTGCGTTGTATGGTTTGAGGAAATCTACCTAACAGAAGGTTTAGATTATTCTCCGTCTCAACGATAGACTGACGTAGAAGGTACTCATCAGCCTGTGCTTTAGCCAATTCTGCATCGAACTTCTCAACAGCTAACTGTGTATCAGCATCAGCTTCTTTCTGAATACGAGCGATTCTCACTGCATCCTTCTGTAGCGAGATGTATTGTTGCATAACCGATAACTTGTAATCAAGAGCCAACAATAGATAATAGTTCTCTGCTACGTCTGCCACTAACTGACTTTTGATAGCACGTTGTCCAGCTTCAGAAGCCAAATATCGCTCTACAGCAGCTTTTTTACCACTATTTAATTTGTTCCATAAATCTATGGTCCAGTCTACTTGTAGTGATGGAGATAGGTCTGGAATAACGGTTGGAATCTTATGCCCAGGAGTCATCTCCGTACCAACATTACCAGCTCCCTCAGCTGTGTAGCGGCCAACTTTAGAAACTCCCGCACCAATATTTGCTGTAACAGAAGGTAGGAGAGCAGCTTGTTTAGCATTAATCGCACTTCTTGCTATCGCCAGTTCCTGCAATGTAATCTTAAGATCTTGATTATTTTGTAAGGCAGTTTCAATCAGTGTCTGAAGCATTGGGTCTTGGAAGAACTCTCGCCATGCAGGAGATATAGTTACGCTACTATCCTTGGATAAGGCTGGTAAAGAGTCCTTAAGCGTATCTTTGGGCATTGTAGCCTGCGGTGTTTTGCAGGCAACAATGCTCATAAGGATTACAAGAATAGTAATGACATGATATAGTTTACTCTTTGTCGTCATGAGTACTTTCTTTTAATTGTTTGTTCTTATAACGTTTATCTTTCTCTTCACTCAGTGGCTTCTCCTTCTGATAATGTACCAGTTTGTCAGTCATTCCAGCAAAGATATAGTAAAGACCAGGGATGAGTAACAAGCCGCCTAAGGTACCAATGACCATTCCTCCGACAGCAGCAGTACCAATGGTACGGTTACCAATGGCACCAGCACCAGAGGCAAATACCAATGGAATCAAACCTGCTATAAAGGCAATACTCGTCATAAGGATAGGGCGGAAGCGTGCAATAGCGGCAGAGATGGCTGCTTGAGAAATCCGTTCGCCCGCATTCTTACGCTGAACGGCATACTCAACCATCAGTACGGCATTCTTTCCTAACAAACCGATGAGCATCACCAAGGCTATCTGCGCATAGATGTTGTTCTCTAATCCACAAGCTTTAAGAAGAGGAACGCTCCAAATATACCCACTGGTAGGAATATAATCACAGGTAATGGCAGTAGGAAATTCTCATATTGTGCTGCCAAAATAAGGTAGACAAATACGAGACAAACCACGAAGATGACGATAGCCGTATTACCTTGTTCTGCTTCGTCTTTAGAGATACCAGCCCAGTCATAGTCATATCCTTTAGGGAGAGAGCGTTGTGCTACCTCTTGAATAGCCTGCAATGCCTGTCCGCTTGAGTATCCAGGTGCCTGTGCTCCTGTCACTTCTGAGGAGTTGTAAAGGTTATGACGAGTAATCTCACTCATACCATAAGTCTTTGAAAGCGACATAAAGTCGGAATATGGAACCATCTGTCCATCTTCATTTTTACTATAAAGACTTAATAGATGATTAGGGAAATCACGATACTGTGGAGCAGCTTGTACAATTACTTTATAAGGTTTTCCGAACAGAATAAATCCTGTTTGGTAATCCGAACCTACTAAGATTGACAAGTTGTTCAGTGCCTTTCCGGGCTTAACTCCCTTTTGTAAGGCTTTCTCGTCATCAACATGAAGCATGTACTGAGGGAAGCTCGCAGAGTAGAAAGTGAACGCGTTACCAATCTCGGGACGCTTGTTTAGATCTTTAACGAACGCCTTGCTCACCCGTTCCATCTCATGATAATCGTTTTTACCAGTCTTATCTAAGAGACGTAGTTCGAATCCACTGGCAGCTCCATAGCCTGGAATTGATGGCGGTTCAAAGAAGTCTATGTTTGCTTGAGTGATATTCTCACATTTGTTCCAAGTCACTAATAATCTCCTTTGCGGTACGTTTGCGATGTTTCCAGTCTTTGAGGTTAATCAAACAACTACCAGAATTGGCACTTGTTCCCTCAGAAAGAATCTCAAAACCAGCTAAAGAAGACACGCTTTCAACGTCCTCTTCTTTCTCTGCTATCTTAAGAAGCTGTTGCGCAACAGCGTTAGTTCGTTCGATAGTAGCCCCTGGAGGAGTCTCTATTACGGCATAAATCATACCCTGATCTTCTTGTGGAATAAAGCCCGAAGGGAGTCCCATATTGATCCAATATGCTAATCCACAGAACACCAATATCAATATTATTGTTAAAGACTTCTTCTTTACTGTATGTTGTATGAGGTGTTCGTACTTACGGCTACCACTATCGAATTTAGCATTAAAGCGTTGCAGGACGCGTCCAATAAACCCTAATTTAACATGGTTCTCCTGCTCCTTTGTCAAGATAAGGGCACACAATGCAGGGGTCAAAGTTAGGGCAACAAAGCCAGAGAAGAGGATACTTGACGCCATCGTGATTGAGAACTGACGATAGAACATACCCTCTGGACCACCCATAAAGGCTACAGGAATGAATACAGAAGCCATAACTAAAGAGATTGCGATAATCGCTCCACTGATCTCTTTCATGGCTTTTTCTGTAGCTTCAACAGGTGAAAGTTTGTTGCGAGAGATCTCAACATTCACCGCTTCAATCACCACAATAGCATCATCCACCACAATACCAATAGCCATGACTAAGGCAAAGAGGGATATCATATTGAGCGTTATGTTGAACAACATCATTGCAATAAAGCTGCCCAAAAGTGATATTGGCACTGCCATAATTGGTATGATAGAGGCACGCCAATCTCCTAAGAAGATGAACACAACAATCGCTACTAAGATAAAAGCCTCAAACAAGGTGTGTATTACTTTCTCAATACTTGCATCTAAGAAGCGGCTAACGTCATAGCTAATCTCATAGTGCATCCCCTTAGGCATATCTTTTTGCAGACGAGCCATAGCGTCCTTCACCTTGGTGATAACGTTACGAGCATTACTACCATAAGCTTGTTTCAAGGTCACAGCAGCTGAAGGGCGTCCATTGAAGGTTGAGTAGATATCGTATACCTCGCTACCTAAGTGTACATCAGCAATGTCTTTCAGGCGTACGATATTACCATCTTTATTGCTCTTGATGATGATATTCTTATATTCATCCTCTGTTGTGTAACGTCCTGGATACTTTAAGACATACTCCTTGACTTGTGGACGTTGTCCTCCACTCTCTCCCAACTTTCCCGGAGAGACCTCTATATTCTGATCTTCAAGTGCATCACTGACGTCATCCGTTGATAGTCCGTAGGCTATCATCTTGTCAGGATGGAGCCATACACGCATTGCATAATTACGTGTACCAAGGATATCAAGGTCGCCAACACCATCGACACGCAACAACTCTGGTGATATGTTGATATCGAAATAGTTGTAAAGGAAGCCCTGATCAACCTTTGGGTCATCACTGTAAAGATTGATATACATAAGTATGTTTGGCTCTTCACGTGATATCTTTACACCCTCTCGAATAACCTCCGCAGGCAACTTATTGGTAGCCGATGACACACGGTTCTGAACATTTACAGCATCTACATTTGGATCGGTTCCCAACTTGAAAACGACATTTAGCTCTGCTTCACCATCGTTTCCCCGCATTACTTTCGATATATTTCATGCCAGGAATACCATTCAAAGCCTGCTCCAAAGGGATGATAACTGATTTTACCAACAACTCATTATTTGCTCCTGGGTAATTAGCAATCACGTTTACCTTAGGAGGAGAGATGGAAGGAAACTGCGTTATAGGTAGATTTGAAAGCGACAGAATTCCAATAAAGGCTATGACCAATGACACTACAATAGAGAGCACTGGTCTACGAATAAAGATCTTAAACATACCTAATTAGCGTTTAACTTATCCAACTTCATTGATGCTTGTGGAGAAACCATAGACACACGTACCTTATCTCCATCGTTTACTTTCTGTATACCGTCAAGAAGATAACGGTCAGTAGGCTGTAACCCTGAGGAAACAACGTATACTCCTGTAAACTCAGCATCAATCTTGATAGCACGTTGGCGAGCAATATTGTTCTTGTCAACCACAAATACATACTTCTTATCCTGAAGCTCATAGACAGCTTCTTGTGGTATCAATATTGCATTTTTCTTTTGTATAAAGAGTTTTATCGTACCCGTCTGACCATTGCGTAAAAGATTGTTGGCATTGCTAAAGACGGCACGAACAGCAATCGTACCTGTTGAACTATCAAACTGTCCACCAATATCTAATATCTTTCCGCTTGCAGGAAAGACATCGCCATTCGCCAAAACAAGCTGTAGTGGAGTTTGTGAAAGCGTTCTGGATGGAGGCGGAAATCTAAATAATCTGTTTCTGAAATATTGAAATAGGCAAACACCTTGCTATTATCTGATAAGCTGGTAAGTAAATCACTCGGCTCTATCAGACTTCCTGCTTTATTAGGAATGCGCCCTAAGATGCCTGAGAAAGGCGCACGGATAAGAGACAGACGCTTATGTAATACAGCCAATTGATAGTCAGCTTCTGCTCCTTTCAACTTAGCCGTAGCCATGCGCTTCGCGTTATTTGAGAGTACTTTGTTGTCCGTTAGCGTTGTTACATTCTGCAAGTCGATACTTGCCTGCTCTGCAGCTGCCTTTGCCTTGGCAATCTCTTCGTTAGCACCAACAATCGCAATGCGAAATAGCGGTTGACCAGCTTTCACAAACTGACCTTCACTAACATACACATCTTGCAAAATACCGGTTTGCTGAGAGTGAACTTCAATGTTACGTTGTGAGGCAATGTTTGCCACATAAGACTGTGGTAGGGAGATGCTTTCTACCAGTGGTGTCGTTGCAGTGTAAACTGGTTTTACTTGTGTTTCTTTCTTTGAATGACACGCACATAGAAGAAACATGATTGCAAGACAAGACAAATGAATTAAATTCTTCATAAATTGGTCTTTTTGTTTTCGTAAAAACAAGTGAAAAGTTAACGCGTTAATCCAACGCATCTTGACTACTCGTTGTAGCCATATCTACTCATTCTGTTTTCTCTTTCCTATCCTATAATGATAGAAAACAGAGCTGTCGTTACATCTTTATGGAAACTTATTAAGAAAAGTGTTTCCTAAAATACCCTTCAGAATCATTGCTTTGCGATATAGAAATGTATCCTTTTTGTTACCTGTTGAATATGCTCGCAAAGGTACGTCGTTTTTATTTAGTATGCAAGTAATTCTGTGGTTAATTTTCTGCAAGTACTGAATAGTTTTCTCTGAAGTTATTTTTTTATAGAAATATGTGTTCAACTCAATTGCTTTATGAAGCTATCACGTGTAGTTGGCTTGTTTACTTCTTTCTCATTCTATTTGGATTAAGCTGTTTTTAAAGTCGTACAGTAGGTCTAACAAATAGCAAGTCACAAGGAAAAATGGAACGAATAGGAGGTAAAAAATGATTACACAAATTAGCGTATTTACCCTAAAAGGATGGCGAAAAATAGGATTAAAAAGCGAGTTTGTAATCAACAGAGTATCAGTAGGTTATAAAAGTGGTTTTCAAAAGGTGCTTAATAGGACTTCAAAAGGGCGTTAGTAAGGGTCTTAAAGGGCACCTTTAGCAAGCCAAAAGGGCGTCTTTACGAAGCCAAAAGAGCATATATTGGTTTCGAGGTGTGTGAAAATAGTTTACAGAATGGGTCTAATGAAGGGCGGTTTTCTTGTTTTTAATGAAATTGTATGACTTCCTCATCACTCTTGTTTTCTTGTTGTCATCTTGTTTGGACTTGTATTTTGGTGTAGCTATTGCGCTTTTATTGTAACGATAAGTAAGTCTGCTCGATACTAAAATAATACTGTTCAGACACTAATAGATGATAGTGTATAAACAGAAGAACCTTTGATTTTCTCTTGAACATCTTTTTTCTTCTCTCTTTTTTAGGTATATTTGCACTGAAATTAAATCATAATAGCAATGGAAATGATGTCGGCGGTGCGTCCGTTAGAAACTTTTGTGCCATCTCGTGCTGCTGGTCAGCGTGATGTCTTATCGTTGGCTCTCCCACCAATGCCGCTCTTGCACGTAGCTTTTGTGGGTGTAGGAGCGCGTGGACGGATGGCAGTGACACGCTGGTGTCATATTCCTAAGGTTGAGATAGCTGCTGTTTGCGATGTGTCAAAGGAGGTGGCAGAGGAGGTTGCACGGTACATTGAGCAGTTGGGTAAGCCTCGCCCAAAGGTTTATTGGGGTGAGACGGCTTACAAAGAGTTATGCCAACAGCAGGGGGTTAACCTTGTGTATGTTTGTACGGATTGGATGTCGCATGTGCCAATCGCTATTCATGCGATGGAGTTGGGTAAGAGCGTGGCGGTAGAAGTACCTGCAGCCCTCACCTTAAAAGATATTTGGAAACTGATAGACACCGCTGAACAGACCCGACAGCACTGTATGATGCTTGAGAATGCAGTCTACGACCGATTTGAAATGGTGGTTTGTCAGATGGTACGTGAGGGCTTGCTTGGCGAACTTGTACACGTGGAAGGTGGTTATGCTCATCCTATTGGCGACCGTTGGACACCTTGGCGTATGGAATATAGCCGTCTTAATGCTGGAGATGTCTACCCAACGCACAGCATCGGACCCGTCTGTCGGTTGCTTGATATTCATCGTACTGACCGCATGCACTATCTCACAGCCATGCAAACCAATGCTTTTCTGGGTACGGAGATGTATCAAGCGGTGATGGGAAAGGCGTGTGATAGCTTTGCTAATGGCGACCAGACCTCAACGATGATACGTACCATGAAAGGAAAAACGATGCTCATTCAACACAATGTGATGACGCCACGCCCATATAGTCGTATGTTTCAAGCGGTTGGAACAGCGGGTTATGCAGCTAAATATCCTGTCCCAGAGATGCAGTTAAGCCCAGAGATGGCAGCCAAAGTGGGTATTGAAGTGGAGGATGATAATCTGCCTTTGAACGCTTCTCAGATAGAGACGCTACTCAATTATTATGCACCTTCTTTCCCTTCAGAGACAATCGCCTTAGCCAAAGAGCTCGATGCACGTGGTGGAATGTCTTATTTTATGGACTTACGGCTTGCTCAATGCCTACAACAAGGTTTGCCTTTAGATATGGATGTGTATGATTTAGCAGAGTGGTGTTGCGTTGCTGAGCTATCCAAACGCTCTATCGAACAGGGTTCAATACCAGTGATGATTCCCGACTTCGTAAACCGTAGGGCTTCTGTTGATACGGAAAGTATTTAGTGGCAATGGCTATTTTCGTCGGGTAGAATGGGAAGTATGCGTTTCCCTCTTGGTGTTGAGGTTTCATACTTACCATTCTACCTTTATTGTTTAGCCTTATCAATAATCAAATCTCATACCTATAAATTTTGAATATTTGCAAGAGTAGATTTCTTCTCACTATTTATAGGTATTTATATGCATATTTTAAATATAAGTATCTCTAAATACTTGATATTACGTTTTTTTTGTCTATCTTTGTCCTCGGTAATTAGTAATGCTCAATCAGTATAACAATTAACAAGCATATTAATTAATTCGTTTCACATAATAACAAATAAACAGTCATGAAAAAGCATGGAGAGGATTTACTGGAACCAAGTGGCTTGATGAAGTCAATATGCGTCAGTTTATCCAAGATAATTATGATAGTTATGATGGTGATGCTTCCTTCCTTGAGAAGCCAACAGAAGCAACAGACAAACTGTGGGGTATGCTCAAAGAGCTGCAGAAGCAGGAGCGTGCCAAGGGTGGTGTCTTAGACATGGAAACCGAGGTGGTATCCAGTATGACTGCATATGGTCCTGGCTATATCGGTGAAGGAACAAAGGAACTGGAGAAGGTTGTTGGTCTGCAGACAGACAAACCTTTGAAGCGTGCCTTTATGCCTTATGGTGGTATCAAGATGGCTGAGCAGGCATGTACAACCTATGGTTATGAGCCATCTGAGAAACTTCATGAGATTTTCACGAAGTATTGTAAGACACACAACGAGGGTGTTTTCGATGCTTATACAGACGAGATGAAACTCGTTAGACACAACCATATCCTCACAGGTCTTCCTGATACCTATGGTCGTGGCCGTATCGTGGGTGACTATCGTCGTGTTGCACTTTATGGTGTAGACTTCCTTATCAACGAAAAAGCAAAGGACCTCCGCAACTGTGGTGACGGTACTATGACCGAAGAGGTTATCCGTTTGCGTGAGGAAATCTCTATGCAGATTAAGGCTTTGAAGGAGATGAAGGAGATGGCAGCCATCTATGGCTATGATATCTCTGAACCAGCAAACAACGCACGTGAGGCTGTACAGTGGCTTTACTTTGGTTATCTGTCAGCTATTAAGACACAGAACGGTGCTGCGATGTCAGTAGGTCGTATCTCAACTTTCCTCGATATCTACATTCAGCGTGACTTCAAGGAAGGCACACTTACGGAGGCTGAGGCGCAGGAACTCATCGACCACTTGGTAATGAAGTTCCGTATGGTTAAGTTTGCACGTATCCCTTCATACAACCAGCTCTTCTCTGGTGACCCTGTATGGGCTACCCTCGAAGTTGCAGGATTGGGTATGGATGGCCGTTCAATGGTAACTAAGACTGACTTCCGTTTCCCTCCATACGCTTGAGAACATGGGTCCTTCACCAGAACCTAACCTCACTGTGCTCTATAGCTCACGTCTTCCAAAGAACTTCAAGGACTATGCTGCGAAGATTTCTATCTCTACCAGCTCTATCCAATATGAGAATGATGACGTGATGCGACCAATCTGGGGCGATGACTATTCTATCTGCTGCTGCGTATCTGCAACACAGACGGGTAAGGAGATGCAGTTCTTTGGTGCTCGCGCAAACCTCGCTAAATGTCTTACTTATGCTATCAGCGGTGGCGTTGACAGCAAGACACGTGAGCAGTGTGGACCTGCTTATCGTCCAATAGAGGGTGATGTCGTAACATACGATGAGTTTATGCCTCGCTTCATGGATATGATGGAGTGGTTGGCTGGTGTGTATGTAAACACATTGAACCTCATCCATTACATGCACGATAAGTACTTCTATGAGGCTGCAGAGCTTGCACTCATTGACACTGACGTACGTCGTACTTCGCAACGGGTATCGCTGGCTTCAGTCATGTGGTCGACTCTATCTCTGCTATCAAGTATGCAAAGGTTAATATCATACGTGATGAGACTGGTTTCCCTATCGAGTTCAAGACTGAGGGCGACTTCCCACGTTATGGTAACGACGATGATCGTGCTGATGACATCGCTGTATGGTTGTTGAAAACCTTTATGAATATGATCCGCAAGCACCATACCTATCGCAATTCAGAGCCTACAACAAGTATTCTTACCATCACTTCAAACGTTGTATATGGTAAGTTTACAGGTAATATGCCTGATGGTCGTCCAGCTGGTGCACCGCTCGCTCCTGGTGCTAACCCATCTTATGGAGCAGAGCAGAATGGTTTGTTGGCATCGTTGAACTCAACAGCTAAGCTTCCATACGAGTATGCGCTTGACGGTATCTCTAACACACAGACTATTAGTCCAGATGCTCTTGGTCACAATGATGAGGAGCGTATCAGTACACTTGTTGGTGTAATGGATGGCTACTTCGACCGTGGTGCACACCACTTGAATGTGAATGTCTTTGGCGTAGACAAACTGATTGACTGTATGGAACATCCTGAGAAGGAAGAGTATGCAAACTTCACCATCCGTGTGAGCGGTTACGCTGTGAAGTTCATCGACCTTACACGCGAACAGCAGATGGATGTTATTGCACGTCGTGCGCATGGTTCAATGTAAAGTGAATAATCAACATAACAACTTATCGGATTCGCCGACTTCCGAAATGATGCTACGGGTACACTCTGTAGAGTCGTTCGGGTCGGTTGATGGACCTGGTATTCGTTTCGTTATCTTCCTTAAGGGTTGTGCTATGCGATGCCAGTACTGTCATAATCCAGACACATGGGACAGGGCGGGGGGCAACCTCCGCTCTGTTGATGATGTCTTGTCCCAAGCCCAACGTTATCGAAGTTATTGGGGAGAGAAAGGCGGTATCACCGTGAGTGGCGGTGAAGCTCTGTTGCAGATACAACCTCTTACGGAACTGTTCCGTAAAGCTAAGGCTTTAGGAATCAATACCTGCCTTGATACTTCAGCCCAACCTTTCAATCGGGAGTCGAGTAGCTTCTCTGCTTTTGAGGAGTTGATGAAATATACCGACTTGGTATTGCTGGACATAAAGCATATTGATAGCGATGCCCATAAGCAATTGACTGGTTGGAAAAACGAGAATATCCTCGACTGTGCTCGCTATCTCTCTGACATCGGGAAACCTGTATGGATAAGACATGTCTTGATTCCTGGTATTAATGATGATGATGAATCTCTCTATGAACTTCGTTCTTTCATCGATACTTTAAGCAATGTTGAGCGTGTGGAGATTCTGCCTTATCATTCGTTAGGTGTCTATAAATGGGAGCAGTTGGGTATTCCTTACGCACTCAAAGATGTAGAATCACCTACGGAGGAAAGTGTTCTTCATGCACGAAAGATATTAACAGAGGGGAGATAATTGGGGCTGTTAGGAAGTCTTTTAGAACTGTCTGGTGTAAATATTTTTCCTCTATCGCCTTTTAATTAAGGCTTAATTGCATTCGAATTAAGCCTTAATTAGCTTCCAATAGGTGCCCTTTTGGACCCTTACTAACGCCCTTTTGGAGTCCAATTAAGCACCTTTTAAAATGCAATTTTGTAACTATTTGATTTCGTGAAGGTTATAAACTTGGTTCATGTATCTGTTTTTTAGCTTTGTTCCGAGGTTTTTATTTGAAATTGTGTAATAATTTCAGAACCTGAATTATTAGGGTTAAGGTTATGAGAATCTCTATGTTAGGCGTAAGGATAAGGTAGGCAAGTAAGATAATCTTGCTATGAGTTTGTAGAATGAGAGAGGTTAGTTATATAAGCAAGATGCTAACTTGCAAGAAGAATGTTATGCATTAAAGGCTTTTTAACCTTATTTTTTACGTAATAAATTACGACAATAGAAATGTTAAAAGGCTATTATGGGAAAGGGATTGATACGTATTATCCGTGTAATAATAATCTTAATTTCATGGTTATGTACATCTGAAAAAAATCAACAATAAAGGTTAATAGTGTTTTTTTAAATAATAAAAAAATATTTCTCCAAAAAAATTTGGTTGTTTAAAAAAACGTGTATCTTTGCATCAAGTTTTTTTAGTGGTTAATTTAGTTTTAGTATTTAAACCTTGGGTGATGTGAATCAGTCAAGGTCTTTTTTTGTATATACTGGAAGTCTTATACAAAGATTTCTTTTATTGGTAAGATTAACTCATAACAGATAATTCACAGTTTCAACTAATCATTTTTTTATATTAATTATGTACGATATGAAATATGTTAATGACCGCGTACGCAGACAAGATCGTCTGATGGATGAGGAAAGAGCTATAGAACTTTTGCGAGATGGAGAATATGGGGTTTTGAGTATGGTCTCAGAAGATATGGGATATGGTATTCCTGTAAACTTTGTTTGGGACGGCAAGAATAGTATCTATATCCATTGTGCACCTGAAGGACGTAAGTTGGTAGCTATTGAGCAGAATCCAAAGGTTTCGCTTTGTGTCATTGGTAAAGTAAACTTGTTGCCACGCAATTTTACCACTGAGTACGAGAGTGCTATCTTCTTCGGTGAGGCGCATATCCATCTTTCTGAGGAGGAGAAGATGCATGCACTTCATCTATTGATAGACAAGTTGTCACCTGACTTCAAAGAGCTTGGCGATAAATATGCTCACATGAGTTTTCATCGCGTTGAGATAATCCGTGTTGATTTCTCTGAGTTCAGTGGTAAACGAAAGAAGGTGCATTCATCTGCTACGCCAACCGGAGATTAAAGGGTTGCTCGTAGAATGGAATCACTACACATTAAATGTATCACATAACAAAGGTCGGCATCTCTCAGGACCTAAGTATTAGTTTTTAATGAATGGATATAGCTATCATTGGCGGAGGAGCAGCAGGGTTCATGGCTGCTATCATGGCTCGCAGAACAAACCCTTCAAGTAAGGTGACAATCTTTGAACGTGCACAGAAGGTGTTGACTAAGGTTGAGATAACCGGAGGTGGACGTTGTAATGTTACAAATAGCTTGCAGCCATTACGGACATGAAGCAGGCTTACCCACGTGGGCATAAACTCATGAAACGGTTAATGAAGACGTTTAGCCATGAAGATACTTATAGATGGTTTGAGCAACATGGTGTGCCATTGGTAACGCAAGAAGATGAATGTGTCTTCCCAAAGGCGCAAGACTCCCATGCCATTATTAATTGTTTGGTGCGGCAGGCTAATGAATTGGGGGTGGCTATATGTTGTCGACATCGTTTGGTGAATATCCATAAGATGGAAGATGGAAGATTGAAATTGGAGTTTGAGAATGGTGCACATCGTGTGTTTCATCGTACTATTATAACAACTGGAGGCTCACCCAATGGACGTGGCTTACAATACCTTGCCCAGCTTGGACATGAAATTGAGGCTCCTGTACCTTCACTTTTCACCTTTAATATAAAGATCGTGCTTTTTGCGACCTTATGGGAACGGTTGTTGATCCTGTTGTGACGACTATTCCTGGAACAAAACTGCGTGCGAAGGGTCCATTGTTGGTGACACATTGGGGCGTAAGTGGTCCTGCTGCCTTGAAACTTTCTTCCTATGCGGCTCGTCTGCTTGCTGAAAATGATTATAAAGCACCGCTTGCAATCAGCTGGACTGGCGAACTAACACGGCAAGAAGTGGAGGAGAATCTTCTGAAGTTGCAAACTGCTAACCCACGTAAGCAGGTTGCTACCTTACATCCATTTGGTCTGCCGAGTCGTCTGTGGCTCTATATACTAAGTAAACTTGGCATAGATGCTGTGAAGCCATGGGCTGAGATTGGACGTAAAACACTAAACAGAATGATTGAAACATTGGTAAATGATCAATATACCATTGCTGGTAAAGGTGCCTTTCGTGATGAGTTTGTGACGTGTGGTGGTGTGAGTCTTAGCTCTGTTAACTCTAAAACACTTGAAAGTAAGGTTTGTCCAAATCTTTTCTTTGCGGGTGAGGTGTTAGACATTGATGCTATTACTGGTGGTTTTAATCTTCAAGCAGCATGGACAACAGGTGTTGTGGCTGGGCAATGTGCTGCAAGTAGTTAGCATCTTACCACTTTGCTTTTAGTTAAAAAGTGTTTTAATTTCAAATTCCTTCCCCATACATTTTGTAGTTTCAAAAAATATCTATACCTTTGCACTCGCTTTCAACAAGGAAGCAGGTTGACTACAAAGTAACCTTCTGGAGAGATGGTAGAGTGGTCGATTACAACGGTCTTGAAAACCGTCGTACCGAGAGGTACCGGGGGTTCGAATCCCTCTCTCTCCGCTTTACACAAACACATAAGTCCCTAAGTTACAACAACTTAGGGACTTTTTCTTTGTATTCTAATTATTGTTGCCCCTTTTTTTGCCCCAAATTTGCCCCACTTTTTGCCCCACTTTTTACTCCGAAGATTCTGAAAAAGCAATGAAACAACTTTTTCTTGTAAATTATTTTCATAACATCTAAGTACTTGAATATGAATGATTAATTAAAAAATCAAAAAGATGGGATTCGAACCTTTTATATCAAATCATATCAATTCTTTCAGAAAAAGTGACTCAACCCCTAATTTTGAGTTATAGGTAAGAGTTGTTTTGCATTTTATGGACCAGTAAGACAAGATAGCTATAACATAAACACATTGTCCCCTACTTGCCGTATTTTTCCTCTTATAGTGTGACACGCCCTAATAGAAGTATCGTTTCACTTCATGCATTCACTTGTCTTGTTTCTATTTTCCTTTGCAAAGTTAGCAAGGTTGATAGAACACAAAGTACCACTTCATTATTTCACAAGATTCTAACAGCAGCCTTCCGCAAATCATAGATTTGGGTTTTCCATTAGAATATAGTGAAATTACTTTGTTTATCTACCTAATAACCTTGCAACTTATCTGCACGTAAAATTTGAAACCCGACAGTGATGCTGCAAAAGCAGTTGAACGAAAGGGAAATGTATCATTTAAGAACAATTGGATATGACAAACAATTATGCGATTTTGGTAAGTTTAGGATTTAGTAAGGAAGACTATAAGTTTGAGAACTTTAAATCTAACTTTGGTTACGATTGGACGAAAGAAGATTTAAAAGAGGCTTTAGAGTGTGCAGCACTTAATTCTCATAATGTAAGAAATTGCCTAATGGAAATCCTTTGGCTGAAAGTAGTTTACGAATATGTCGATAGCAAAGGATGTGATAGAGAGCAATTTGATAGCTATATTAACGGCTCACTTGATACACACTTTTATTACAACGGAACAGAGGTTAACTCTGAAGAAGATATTAAAGAACTTATTGATAATGAGTAATCAACTATAATACTTTAATTATGGAAAATCTTTTTGAAACATTGGTAGATAGACTTCGCAAAGGAATTGTTTCTTTTGTCTATAGAAAGAAAGATGGAACAGAGCGTCACGCTTGCGGAACATTGTATGGTATAGGACACACAATAAAAGGCAACAAAAAGCACCAACAATGCAAATATACACTTGCTTACTATGATGTTGATTGTAAGGGTTGGAGGTCGTTTGTCATAGATAATCTTGTCGAGGTAGGTGAACTCCGTAAAGGAACAATAGAAGAGCATCATGATATTTGTCTTGCACTTGTTGTCAAACTAAAAGAGAAGATGAAGAAAGAGGGTGTTACCGCTTTCGCTTATCGTAAAACAGATGGCTCTATAAGACACGCACACGGCATCCTTTCGGATAATATAGACATTACAGGGCAATACTTTGTTTATTTCGATACTGACAAGCAAGAGGAACGTAAATTCCGCATAGATGCTTTCATTGGTATAGGCGACCTGATAGAGATAGACAATACTATTTCTTTTGAAAATGAAACCCAAACAAGAAGTAAGGTGTACAATGAGTTTAGCCGTTTAGACATAAAAACAATCCTTGCTAATAAGGGTATTGATATTGAAGATACAGAAAACTTTATGGTGATAGACCTATTGCCCGAACTGAATAAAGAGCAATTAAAGGACTTAATAATAAAAGCAACTGAGCGACTTGCTAATCTCTAACAATACAATGGTAAGGCAGAAAAACCTTACCATTGAAATACATAAAACATCAATAAGTCATTAAAATAAACGCAATGGAGACAAAAATTAAGAAAGCAATCCTTGACATTGTAAAAGGAAGAATAGACAGAGCTAACTACGGAATGTGTTCAAAGTATTTTGTCTGTACTTCTTCTTTAGAGATTTGTGAGAGTAATAACATACACATAACAAAAAAGCTAGAGTATAAAGATACTATTACAATGAATGGAGTTGTTATCGGTGAAATAAGATATAGATATGCAGCGCACAAACGTAATGGAATGTACAAAATGCTTGCACCGAAAAATTTCATATATAGATTAAATTCAAATATCTTTAAGGTTTTACTTTGATAAACTATCCAACAACACTTAAAATATAGAACTATGATAAGATATCCAAGAGTATTAATTATAAAGCGTATCAAGTATATCCCTACTTATCAAGAACTTTATCAAGTAGATACTATGCGCCCAAACAGACCAATGCGAAGTAAATTCGGATTGAGTAAGTCACAAGCAAACTCATTTGCAAGACAAGAGTTGGCTGTTCTAAAAAGCGAAGGCTACGAAAAAGCTGTTTATAACTCTATGTTGATTGATTTTAAGACTTTTCATCTATGAAACGAAATATCCGTGGTTTGTCGCCACGGATATTTTTCGAGCTGTGCTGCTCTTTTTAATCGCAGCACGTAATACTCATGCCCTTTTCACTAATACTGAAGCCCTGTAATTTAATACTTGTTTATAATAACACTCATAGTTCCCACTAATAAATATAACTTTAGAAGATTGTTCTAACCCTTTCTAAGTTACCAATGCCCATTGCTCCGCCAGTTTTCTTCCAGGCATTCGGCAGCACTTCTCAATCAAACTCCGCAGAAAGCCAACTATGCAGACTTTCACTTCTTTTGTATGGCAGTGTCCTGCCTCGTGCCTTACAGAAAACAGGCTACGCAGGAAACCCTTAAAACAGTCTATGCTGTTTTAATCCCTTTCAAAGCACAGTATCTTCTCCTACGGATCATCAACAGAGCTTTTCAATGGACTTTGGGAGAGCGGTTGTAACAGAGTCTAAATAATAAGCTTACAGCAGGATTGCTATTCTTTACCCTTTTGTCTTATAAAAGCCCTGTATTCGATGTTATCGTTTTTACTCCTTGCATTCACTGTCTGGTTTTACTTTTCCTTTGCAAAGTTAGTAAGGTCGTCAGAACTCAAAGGACCGCTTAGCTATTTCGTTATATTCTAATGACAGCCTTCCACAAATCAGAGATTTGGGTATTCCATAAGAATATAATGAAATTCCTTTGTTTATCTGCCTGATGACCTTACTACCCACTTGCACGTAAAATTTGAAACCCGACAATGATGCTGCAAAAGCAGCTGAACGAAAGGGAAATGTATCACAAATTAAATTCTTAAATATGGCAAACTGGGCAAGTACAAGCTATCGAATTGAAGGTAGTGAGAGTGATTTAAAGAAAGTTTATGATGTAATTGATAACTTTGTTTCAGGCAAGTCTAAGCCTGTTCTTGAAGATGCTTCTACAGAATGGGAAGGCAATATCGTTAAGGTTTTGGGTGCATCAGACGAGCAGTTGAAAGAGTGTTATCTTCGTGGATTTATCGAAGAGTATGAGTTAGATGGAGATGTTATTCGCATCAATGCAGAAGAAGCTTGGGGAGCAACAGATTTCAGACACATCTTAGGAAAACTTATGCCAGAACTCACCATTTACTATATCGTTGAGGAAGCAGGGTGTGACGTGTTCGCAACAAATGACATTGATGGTAAATACTTTCCAGAGCGATACTTAGTTGATGCTTATGTGAAGGATGCAGACTTCTATGAATACTTTGAAACAAAAGAACAGATGAAGGATTTTGTCTCTTCTCTGATTGGTAAAGAAGACTTCACTGACGAAGACATTGAGGCTTGGAATGAAGAACATGAAGATGACGACTCTTACATATATGTTCATGAATTCCAATATGTTGAGTAATATTAAGCAACGGAGAGGCTAACCACCTCTCCACAAACCAATAAGATATGTCAAGAGAGAATATTATTAAGTCTATTAATGAAACCCTAAAGAAATTACCTCACAAGGCTTATATATGGAAAAAAGATTTTCCACAAGTAACAACTATTGATGAATTAACAGCGAAACGAATTTCTATCGAAATTCATGCTTTAAGATATCCAATAACACAGAGTGAAGGTATTTTCTTTACAGTGTGTTTTGCATTCACTCCTTGGATAAATGAAAGAGGATGGGATAAGATATCAACTGAAGTATTAAACAATCTTCTATCGTTTATGCAAAGAAATAAGTGAATACATCTTCGACAATTAAAAGGTAACAGAGAGATAAATCAACTCTCTAAAAACATATAAGTTATATGAACATTCGTATTGCTATTCAAGTGATAACAGTAATATCATCAGAAGCTTTTATTACTTATCAGCAAGTATATGTAAATAATGATTATGCAGCAGAAGCTGACTTTGAAAGACAAACAAACATGCATAAGGACCTATTATTACAAGGTTGGACTGTAAGCCGCAAGTCTTTCTAACATTCTAAAAAAGGAGAGGTTAACCACCTCTCCACAAAAAAAAAAAATAAAATGATACACCAAGATTTCTATAAGAAATACATAGACATTCGTTCAGAAGAAGTTAACGCACTGAACGAGGCAATTCGTAACACTGATGATAAGGAAGTGCATTGGCAATCTGACTTTCCTTATGTAACCGCACAGCTTTCTAACTGCGATGGTTATTTGGATGCAAAGGTTATGGCGGTAAAGCATCCAGTTTCAGAACATAGTGGTATACTTATTATGCCTGACGAAGACCACCAGTATTACGAAGTAGGCTATAACGATATTCTATTCGGAGATATTGATGGAATATTAGATGCCCTGCCATAGTAATTACCCCACTGATTTCTATATTTGTCAGTGGGGTTTATTTTAGGCTATATAAAGTAATATGGAGTTTCTAATCTAATGAAACTTCTCCATCTTTTACCTTATCAATAGTTGCTTTTCTATGATAGCCATTCTTGGTAAACTCATTTATCCATATAAGCTTTCGTGTGCCATCACCGTAAGGCTGTAATCTGAAGTGACCACTTACTTTGAAAGACTCGTCATTAGACAATTCTGTATACCATTTGCTATCAAAGGTGTAAAAATCAAGTCCAGGAACAGTATGTACCTGAGTTTTCTTTGCTTTCTTAACCTGTTTCTTTGTTGTTGTAGAAATACATTTCAGTTGAACTTCTGCCCATTGTCTTAAACAGAGATAGTCTAAAACCATATCAATGTAGTCTCTAATATTTTCTTCATATAGATTATCTATTAAGGGAATTATCATTCCATCTAACTGATGTCCTTCTCCTTTTATCTTATCTTTTGGAGAAACACAGACGTAAAAAGTTGGAATTGATAGATATTTATCAATGTGATCGTTATTATGAAATACCCATAAAGTGAGACATCCATTTTTTTCACACTATATACAACATAACAACCTTCTATAAAAATAAGGACTACGTACTATTCCATTCTCTCCATCTAACTCTTCAAGAATATCTATATGAAATTGTGTAAATTTCATGTAGGATTTATCCATTGTATCGACAAATGATTTAGACAAGAGAACTAGATTACGACAATTTCCCCTTAAAGAATATAGCTCATTGATTGCATTTTTCTCTATCAGAGTCAACTATACTGTCGATATTTTTATACCACGTAAGTATACTTCGAGGCAAATCTCTATTATCTAAAGAAAACAAATACCGAAAGAGAGTGATATCGTTTATATTTTTGGTATTCATAGACTATACTAGTCATCCCTTAAAAACTATATTTCAGCATAAAGCCTGTACTGACAAGCTCTATGCTGATTCTTTTTATAAGGTCCAAAAGAACTCTTATAGCTCTTTTGAAGTTATATGCTGCCGCCGCTAATAATACATTGATAGCATCTCCTTTCACACCTTTATAAAAGTTGCGAGATAATCGATGGTCTGCTTTAAGATGTCCTATGGTTGGCTCTATACCTGCTCGTTTACAAAATAGTTTGTGTTTCTTTTTCTTTTGGTTGTAGCTATCTTTAGCTTTAGGAGTGTCTGGAATGAGTATCTTTGTCTGCCCAATCTGCTTTACACCTCTATACCCTCTATCTCCTGCTAACTTATCAACCTGCTTTCCTGTCATCCTTTGGGTTTGTTCCAACGTCTTTTCGATAGTATGCCCATCATATTCATTCCTAAAAGAACATGCACCCAAAATAAGTCCTGACCATGAGCGAAGAATAGATACTTTATTACCAAACTCATATTGCTTATGTTCCTTACCTTTGCTCAGGCAAACCACATCTGGTTCGTGCAGAGAATATACTTTGTTCTTTGACTTTCGATTCTGAGAAAGAACTCTATAATATAGCTCAAACATCTTCTCATATCCTTTCTTTCCCTCAAGATTACGCTCTAATTCTCTTACTAATCTTCCTGCTATGGTCCTTAGTTGCCTATCTGCCTTAAGAGCTTTCTTACGATTCTTGGGATGATTACGAAAACGTTGGGAACGGTAAATCCCTTTCAACGTACGCGTGTAACTCTGTCGTAGAGGAAGACACTTGTCATGAACTATCTTCAGAACGTTTTTGATTATCTTTTTATGCAACTTCGCATCTGTAGGATAGGTTATATTCTTCTCCTGCACGGTAGAATCAATGAAAGCCGTATCAAAATGATCTTCGTCATCATGGTCGGTATTAACACGGATGCTCTCTGCTAATATTAACTCCATACCTTCCTCACCTATACGATTTCTGAAGTGAACTAACTCGGAAGCGTCACAGGGTTGTTTGGGTATAAATTCAAGTCCACCACAAAAATATTGATAGTAAGCATTCTCACTCCATTGAGAAACCACCATTTCATCTGAAACATTACGCAAATGTTTTAAGATTAAAAGACCACACATCAGGCGAATAGGATGAGCCGGGCGACCATTAGTATTGCAATACAATGGAGAAAAAGCATTTTCAAAAACACTCCCAATTAATCTTATTACTAAGTTGGAAAAGGGGATGTTGATGACTAAGCATGTCCTCTAAAGAAGAGAACATAGAGAGCTGTTTGGATGTACGTTTAAGCATAAATATCTGCAAGATTTATAATGTAAAGGTACAAAAACTTGCAGATATAAGCAAATGATTTGCAGTATAATATACTGTGAATCAGAGAAATATTAGGCTTTTAAGGGTGGACTATACTAGTTTACTCATAAATTACATTTTGCAAAGATACACTAAACAAAAAAATGAAAAATCGAAGATTAAGACGCCTATTTGTATTTATCATTATTTTCTCTTTACAAAACTTATAGAAAAAAATCTTGTTATGAAAAAAACTTATCAAAAGAATATGTTATGCCTAAAATATTAAGCCCTAGAAGAAAATACATTTAATTCTTCTCTTATTAACAAAGCCCTATTGTAGAGGCGTTACTGACTTCTTGTGTTACCGACATAGGATTGATTTTTATTGTGCAAAGTTAGTGTAGCATTCAACTCCTTTACAAGTATCGTTATCACTATTTTCATAAGAATTAGTATGGACCCTCCGCAATTTCTCTTAAAACAAATTGGGTTTCCATACAAATTCTTACAAAAATTCCTTGTGCATCCATTTCTGCCCCACTTCTCTAAGCACATAAAAATTCAATCCCTGTCAGTCTCACATAGAGAGTGGGAACTAAAGGGAAAAGTATCACTTTTAATTAAACTTTTTAGTATGGATATTATTCAGATTTTAGGAAGTTCTGCAGAGTTGCTAAATGCGTATGAACCAAAAACCACTTTTTGGATGGATTTTTCTATTGCAGACAAATTTGGTATTAATGCTATCAAAGATACCTACAAGCGAGCTTTCAATGAATGGAAAGACAATCATGTCTATCTCACAGAGCTTGTTATGGTTCTTAACCACAAGATTTGGCAATGGTATGAGACAAACGATGCTATTGCACGCCTCTATGATACTCTTTGGAGAGAAGCAGACCTTTGGGCACAAGAGAACCTGAAAGGTGAAGAACTTGAATACTTCTACAGAATTACCGATTGAAATGTAAGTGTATCCTAAGTCATAAGCAATCAACATGGTATGATTAATCTTATGTAATGTCCAAGAGCCATATCAAATGCGAATAAAAGTAGTTTGGTATGGCTCTTTCCATATTAGTAAGAAGATTGTTTTATAAATCTATCATCACAAGAATGCATTAGATGGCAAAACTTATTCGTGGTAAATCAGGACTTCATGACATCCCACTTACCATGTCCTCCTCCATACCATCTACCTGAATAAGCCCATTCCTCATAATAGTATAGCCATTCTATAGCCCAATGCACGATTGTTTTGGAGATAAGCATAGAACTTGTCCATTCCATCCTCTTTGGCATAAATAGACATAGCTGTTGTTTTTTTGAATTATAGGTATGTGGAAGCGTTTTTGCTCCCTTTGCTAATAACAAAGGTTTTGGTTCTTCTACATAAACCAATGGTACAGCATGTTGATTATATACTATTTTAAGTAAATAAGTATCACTTAAAGGGGTTGGAGTAACCTCAAACCACCATGTAAAACCATTATATCTCCTCTCATAACGTCCACCTTTGAAGCAAGCTTGCAATGAACTAAGTTGCTCATGAACAGTATATTTCCTATTTTTCACCAAAGAATGTATTTTTTGCATTTAACGTTGTTCCAATCGCTCCAATAATACCTGTAGAAGACACTTTTAGTTTTGAATTAGAAGCATCTACCTTATGTTCTAATGCTCTCTTTTCAAATATAAGATTTGTAACTTTTTCTCCAAAAGATAATGCAAAAACATTACGTAACACACTTCCTTTACAATTAAGAAAAGCGTCTTTATCACTCTTTAGTTTACCTAACCACCTAAAGAAATTATCACGTCTAATAGGATGACTAGTCCATTTATCAGCAAAGTTTTCTTCAGAGTTAACAGGGTTTTCTATAATGTAGGTGCCATCTTGATTTTTATGTATCTCAGACTCCATTCCTTCAATCACATTGTTAAGACCAATAAAAAGATTATCTTCACCGTTATAAGCTTTCGCAGCTAAGGTTGTGATAATAATGGAAATAGGTTTATCTTTGTCTCCATTAAACATTACGTCTCTATGACGTTTCAGTATCTGTACAATTCGTTGAAGAATTGTTTTGTTTTCTACATATTTGCGGATAGGTATAACATTCTCTAAAAGGGCTCTACTGTTGTGTGACATAATATTGCATCGAGAAGCAAACCACATAGCATATCCATCTGGATTACTTTTCATCCATTCTCTAATGCAGATAGACGTTTTATAATTGTCACATTTATTATCAGTAATACGTATGGAGATGTCATCTATCACTTGTGCGTCAAATCCAGAAGCATTTAAGATATGAAAACGCTCTAAATATGTTCTTTCAGCTACACAAGGTAATATATCCATGTGATAGCGTTCTTTGTTATAATCAGAGTTTTGCCTATACAATAATGTCCAACACCTTCTTCCTTCCTTATCAAGCATCTCCTTATATAGACTGTGCGATTTTAGGCGATTGCCAACACGAGTTTTTAAATCAAACTGGGTCCAAGTAGGCCCCTTCTCTATTAAACGATATACTAAATCAACATCTAAATCATCCTCCTCATTTATGGGTTGAATTATTGTACCTAAACGAAGTGAACCTTGTGGGGTTATGACAGGATGATATGAAGATAACTCTGGATCTTCTTCCAGATATTTACCAACAGCTGAATAGCTTCTCGTTAAGTTGTCATACTGAGTCTTTGTTATATCAAGACTCTTAGAAAGCATAAGAAACAATTCATTAAGTTCCCTGCTTAAGTTGTCATTAATCTGTAACATAATAGTACTATTTGTTGTTAATTATTATTGCAAGTTTATCTTCTGTTTTATTAAACTCGTAGATGTGTAACGGCGAATTAGCTTTAGGCATCCAAACTCTCCCAAGCTCTATACAACAAGCAACTGGTGCTGCCAAATATAATGCAATTGGTTTATGATTAGATGTTTTTAGATATTTCCTCCAATAGATTTTCTGTAATTCTACAGAATTTATCTAAAGTTGATTTTGAGTCTAAAAAATCCATATTTGGACTATCTATCGTTATTTCCCAGAGATTATCATTACCTCTTTCTCTTCTAACTCGGTCTGTTATAGAAGCACTAAGAGAGAGAACTAAAGCAGGATTACCTTCGGTAATAGAAGGTTTATTAACAATAAAGTCTATAGAGCTATTGTCCTGTTGCCAGCTCCATCCGCCACTACGTTGTTTCTGGTATACTAAAACCTCACGCTTGCTATTAAGGAGAGTACCCAAATAGACAAGTAAAGGCATCGGAGCAAATGCAAAGAGAGCAATTCTTTTGTACTCCCATTTATCAATAACATTTAAAATATTTCTATCACATTGGTACTTAAGATTTTCAACTTCTTGTTTCCAGTACTCTTCCCATGACTGATTGTTATGTATATCTGCTCCTAATTCTATTGGAGTTGAGTTTGTCGGATAGAAGTTTGGCAATAGTGCATCCTTCAGATGAGAGAAATCAAACTCAGGGTAATCGCTTGCAATCTTTGCACGAAAGACAACAATATTGGCTTGAACATCTTCTTTTAAACCCGTAAGAAACTCCATACGTTCTTCATGTCTCTTCTTCATTCCAAACAGAGTATCAGCATCATATTTATCCTTACCTTCGTTATCTATATATTTATGGCAATCTTGACACAACAGCATCAAGTTTTTAGAATCTGATGCTAACTTTTTAGAGTCGATCGTCCCTCTTGGTCCATTAGGTGAATCTGCTATAATATGTGCATAGTTAGCCAAATTACAGTTATCCATTGTTACTCCATGATGATATAAAAGCCTTATTACAGCCTTTAAATTCACATCGACCTGCAGCTTTCCACCAAAGTTCTCTGACTGTTGCTATCGGTATTTTTGTTTTGCTCATAATTTAAAATTAATTTATGCTACAAAGATAACAAGCATCTGTGCAGCCTATCCACACAGATGCAAAAACTTCGTAACAATAGCACTATTGTAAGAAAAATCTTATTTAATCAACGGACATTCTCTGGTTCTAATTATCCTTTAGCCCTTTTTAAATGGTAGTTATAAATAAAAGTTCTCAGGTTTGATCGTTAAAAACGATAATACCATGGTCTGATAATTTCAACAAAAGTACTATCTACATCTTCTGTTACAAGTATAGGATTACTTTCGTACTGAAGCAATCTACTAATTACCTTTTGAGAGGGGTGTCCATAGGAGTTATTCTTCCCTACAGAAATAGGACAAAAGAAAGGTCGATTCAACAATATGTTTTCATTAAATGATGAATAGCTCCCGTGGTGAGGTATCTGAATAGTTCCTATGAAATACCAGTAGTCTTTATATACACTTTGAACATCTACAACATTTAAGTCTCCGTCACCTGTATATAAGCAAGCAGGTCGCTTAGGAAACATAAGATTATAACACATCAGTTTAGAATAAAATTCGTCAATAATGCGTCTCTGATATACTTGATAGATTTCATTACTTGTTTCCTTTTCAGGTCCTGAATATACAAACATAGAATTTTGATTGATTCCACCCTTCAGGCGTTTGTAGATTTTCTTTAATTCATTGATAACACTTTCTAGGATAGCGTATTCTGAATCCTTCTTAAGTTTCTGCAGGTCAACTACTGAGTCTTGTATTTTCTCAACAAACGCCTTACTACGGATTTTATACTCATAATTATGAGGAATAAAAAACCCAATCAGATTCTTTTTGTAGGAAGAGATAAAAATATCTCCACTGCTAATTATTTTTTTACTTTATTATTTTTTTCCTTCCTTACCTAATTCGTCTTCTTTACTAAAAATTATCATCGTTTTTTTATTGCTAGATTCTACGGCTATAATTTGAGTATCAGAGCCAAAAGTATTGATTTGGGTCTCTAACCAAAGTAGCTAATTCTTTTTTTCTCCTAAAAACTGAATAAATATTAGATAAGAAACGCTTTGTTTCTTCATGTAATAGTGGCAAAACAACTCTCTCAATTCTTTTTTTACGCCTTCCTTTAATATCGGAATCAAGGAAATATGATCATAATCAAAAATGGGAAATGAATAGATAATGTATTACGTCATTTTTTTACTAAAAACTTTGAGAAACTACTCCCTTAGTACCTTTTGTTTCCTCTGTTCTTGTACTCGGTACCACAATCATACACAATATTTATATTGTCATCTATGTGTCTTTCTGAATAAAAAGGCACCTTGTCCTACTGGATGAAAAAAATCTTTGAATCATAGTTTGTTAAATTTTAAAAGTTATCATTGATTATTAAAAAAACAATTTTACGATAAGAAGTTGACAATATTCATAAAAACCACTGAAATTGTCATATCATAAATCCCCTTTTACCCCCAAATCGAGATTTTTACAATTCGATTTGAGATAAAGAGATAATTTTTATAAGAATGCATTTATAGCGTAAAATATTTTTTGACTCATGGTACAATTGCTCAGATTTACTTCACAGTATAGTCTAAAATCCAGCCATTTCCAGATCGGTTATAGAATATGCTGTAACATAAAGGTACATTGCAACCACAACCTTGATAGCTACTGCTATATCAGAATCGTTCTTGTCAGGAGCATTATGCGCTTCTTCATTTCGCCAATCACGTACCTTCTGAAGATAAGCTTCAAACTTCTTACTATCCTCATCTTTCGCATACTTTAAGTCCCATAGACATTTAAAGGCATGAACAGCATCAGACAATGAAGCATCTTTTCCATCACGACCATTAATTTCTTCATCGTTGATTAGATAATAGAGTTTCTTTAAGAATGCTTCGAATTTCTGTACCAATGAATTGAAGAACGCATACTTAACAACAGGCGTAATATTAGGATTTGTATAGATATTATTTAAAGCCTCTCGAAGTAAGGTATCAATACCATCGAGTTTTGGAAGGCTGGATGTATTCAGTATGAAGAAAAGATAATCTACAATTTCAGGCAAGCTCCGCATCTTTTGACAAACACCTTCAAACTCTTCTGCCATAGCTTCAGCTATTTTGTCTTTTAATACAGCTTCATCATAGACAAGAGTTGACGTAGCATTAGCTTGCATTACCAACGCCTCTACAAACTTACCAATCAGTGTTAAGGCAAAGCCCTTCTCCTTGTCAAGAATTTCTCTAAAGTTGAGATACTTATCAATTTGATTTACGATTGTTTCATCGAATTTCTGTTTGCAGATATTAATCATTACATCGTAAGAGTTTCCTGCACGAGCTGCATCTATCACCTCTGGATCTTTCAGAAGATCATCCCATATCTGCTTAATAATCTTATCATTTTCATTCAGAATATCAGCGAAAGGACTATTCACCATATCAAGCAACTCAGCAACAGTCCTCTTCTCATCCTCTTTCTTTTGTCCGACCTCTCCTATACGACTCGCCTTTAGCTCAGTTGGTTCGTCTTCGAGTTCAATACTACCTTCAAACGATAACTGAATTCTAAGTTTGTCGAGATCTATCATGTCAACAAGTTCCATAGGCAAAGTCTCCTTGGTATAAGGAAGATACTTATAGAACACCTTACAGAAAACATAAAACTTCTCAAGGTCAGGGTCAGTAAACTCCATAATCTGCGCCAGGAATCCGTATTGACGAACAAAACGGTTTACCAGTTTACGATATGCGTCCTTCTCCTCGTCAGACAGAGGTAATACCCTTTCATTTACAATATTCAATAAAAGTGATGGAATTCCAGAAACAGTTTCCTGATCTATCATTCTTTGACAGACATCGTTGACTTCTTCTTCGCTGAAGATATTCCATCTTTCAACATCTTCCTTTAAGGTGTATACACGCTGTGTGTCAACACTTCCAGTTAGAGAGGTTACTGTGTAGTACTGATTAAAGGCTTTTTTTACAGAATCAGCATCATTTCGGAAATCAACAACGAGTGTGTCTTCCTTGTATGGCCAGTAAGTACGATTCAATCGTGAAAGTGTTTGTATACATTGAATACCTCCGAGCGAACGGTCTACAAACATTGTATGGAGAAGCTTCTGATCAAAACCTGTTTGGAACTTTTCTGCAACAATGAGAAACTTATAGTCATTATCCTTAACTTCTCTGCTATTGCATTATCAGTTACACCATCATCATTCAAGTTTGCTTCAGTACACTTGCGACCATTACTGTCTGTAACTTCGCCTGAAAAAGCAACCAAAGTCTTGATAGAACCATTATACTCATCAAGTATTATGCGATCAATTATCTGCTTATAATCAGCGGCAGCTTGTCGTGAGTCACATACTACCATAGCTTTAGCTTGATGATTGATTTTATTAATGGTAAATTTCATAAACTGATCTACCATCATACTTGCCTTACGCAACTTAATATACTTGTCCTGTCCAAGCTTTGTCGCAATTACTTTTAGAGCCTTCTTTTTCTCAAACTGTTCGTTTGCGTCTTTAGTAGGATCTTTTGCTATTAACTCGAACATTGTTTTATAACTAACGTAGTTCTGTGTGACATCAAGGATAAACTTCTCGTCGATGGCTTGTTTCATAGAATACAAGTCGTGCGCTTCCTTTCCGTCCTTACCATAAAGAGCGAATGTCTTATCTTTAGGAGTAGCAGTAAAAGCAAAATTAGAAATATGTTTCATCATCTTTCTATATACTTGCCTTTGTGCCATCAGCGCATCAAGCGGACTCTCATACTCCTCTGGATCATAACCACCAATTGCCTCTAAATCTTTTTCTGTTGAAAGGGCTTTTACAAGGTCTTTTGCAGCCTCGTTACCAACAGCTGTATGTGCCTCGTCAATAATAACGGCATACTTCTTTGACTTCTCATGTTTGAGATGGTCAAGAGCGTAAGCAAACTTCTGCACTGTAGATATAATAATACGGTTTTCACCATCCAAAGCTTTAGCAAGCGTCTTAGATGATCTTCGAATATCCTTTACTGTACCTGCAGTGGTCTCAAAATTCACAACGTCTTCAGCCATATTGCGATTCAGTACAATACGGTCGGTCACCATTATAATACTGTCAAATATAGCAGTTCCATTTTCATGTGTCATGTTAGCAAGCTGATGAGCCAACCAAGCCATAGTCTTGGTCTTACCACTTCCTGCTGAATGTTGAATAAGGTAATTATTACCAGCACCTTCTTCACGCACTAAGCTACGAAGCTTACGTACAGCACGAAGCTGATGATAGCGAGGGAATATAAGAACTGTCTCTTTTTACGTTCCTTTGTATCCTTGTCCTCATAAGTCTCTTCATAACGTTTGATGAAGTTCGCAAGTAAGTCAAGAACAGAGTCTGCCTGAAGAATCTCCATCCACATATAAGCTGTTGGGTATTCACCTTCAATTGTAGGATTAACTTCCTCTCGGTTAAAAGGCAAGAAGGTTGTTTTTTCTCCTTTCAGCTTTGTAGTCATAAATGCGTACTGGTTGTCCATTACAAAATGAACAAGACAATTTCGGAGCATTCTATTCTCTGGGTTGCGATTCTCTCGGTATTGACGAATGCCGTGTGTGTAATTTTGATCTGTTCCTTCGTTCTTCAGTTCAAATGTAAACAAAGGAATACCATTTAGCAGGATACACATGTCAAGTTCCTTTCCCTTATCGTTTCCTGTAGAGTATCGCATTTGGCGTACAACACTAAAGTTGTTAGCACGATATAAGCGGTAATTGTCTGTACCTTCTCCTTCCAAAACAGGCTTAAACTGGCAGAACTTCACCTTAGCCCCACTCACCGTGAAGCCCTTGCGCATGATGTTCAGGACACTCTCTCCACGGTCTAATCGCTTGTTATACTCACGGATAACCGTCTCTGTCTCCTTGCCAGGGAAATGCTGTGACAGTTTCTTCCACGCAATGGGTTGTGCTCGTAAGAACTGTTCTAACATCTCGGCATCGCACAAGCGTTCGATGTCAAACTGTGCGCTACTACGCTGATTATAGAGGTCGCTGTTTGCAAGATAGTTTGCAATATGCGTTTCAAAGGTTGTCTCGTTTAAAGGATTTAGCATATTTTGTTGTTGTTTGTTGTCAATATTTAGTTTATCTTACATCCGTTATAGTTATACTGTCATTAGGTAAAAACCATCTTTCAGGTAGTTTAATACTTATGAAACTCAGGTTTCATCCCTTAGTATAGTCCTTGAACCCTTTCTAAGGGCTTCGCACATTACGTGGCAAGCCCCAACACGGTTCGTGCTCGGCATGTTATCAGTTATCAGTTACCTTCCTTTTGCCTGTAACCACCTCCGTAATCAAACTCTGCTTATACTCTTGTAGAAGCTCTATTTGATGTTGGGCATTGGAGATAGAGGTATCTATGGTAGCGCATTTGTGGTCGAGGTAAGAGGCGATTTGCTTTTGCTCATCTTGTGGTGGAAGAATAATAGAACATATAGACAAAATAGATTGAGTTATACTATATACTTTAACACCATATACACGTGACCGAATCTGATAACGCCAACAATCTGTTTTAAAAAGATAACCTATATACTTTGCATTCAAAGTATCAGTTTGTAATATTATAGTATGATAGCCACCATATATAGCTTGATTTGTATCATTATATACGAAATTACCACAACCTTCATAGTCTTCTGATGTATCTGCAAAGATAAAATCGCCTTTATGGGCTTTAGACTTCTCTCCATTTTTAACAATTCCTATTGGAACATGGCGAATTAATTTACAATCCAAAGAGACACCATTATTTAACTTCGAATGGATTTGTCCATAGCTTATAACAGATTCTCCCTCGTCAACAATATCAGCTTTGGTAAAAGTAAGACCTTTATTCATTTTACAATATTTCTTTAAAGGCATCACCTCCCAATGCTTAGGCACATCTCCTATCCACTCAACTCCCGACTGTTTCATTTCGACATTAGGGTTTAGTCCTTTCGTTACGGCATGAGTGATAACACTCTGTTTCAGTTCTTGGAGTAGCGCAATACGCTTTTGTTGAATAGAAATGAGGTTATCTATCTTTGCACAGTGTGTGTCAAGGTAGGTTGCAATCGCAGCTTGCTCGATTATAGGAGGTATTACTATCTTTAGTTTCTTAATAGTATCTTGACTAATGTTAGGCTGACCTCCACCAATAGCAGCAATTAATAAAGCTGGCTTACACGCAAGAAATTCATAGAAGAAATATTTGGCAATTTGTTTTTGGGTAACAGGAATTACGCAACATGCTTGATTAGTTGCGCTTTCAATACCCAATATTCCAATCTTACCTATTGTAGCACCATACATTGCAATTATAATAGAATCTATTGGATAGAATGTTAGATTACATTCTTTTATAGCTATGTTTGATACTTTCTTACTTGTATCATAAACAATCCCATCCTCTAAATCACCTGTCTGTAGCCAATACTTACCATTACCGTTGTCATCATAATATTCCTTCTTAGAAGTAGAAGGAGTCGTTCCACTTCCTATACCTTGAAAAGCTAAAGAGGTCTTTATCACCTTCCAATGTTTCGGCACTTCCCCAATCCATGCCACACCACTATCCTTATACTCATCGTATTTCTTCATACGTCTTAGTCCTCCTTTAGCTGTGAGAGTTCGTTGTTGAGCGCACTGTCTAATGCAGCCAGTTCTGAAAGGATTTCTTCGCTACTACGCAAAGGGCGATACTTATAGAAAAGTCGGGTGAGAGGGAACTCACAACCAACCTTATCTTTATCACGTTCCATCCACGCATCGGGTGCAAAAGGTAGCACCTCACGACGGAAGTAGTCGTCTATATCTTCCTTCATTGGTATCTTCTCGGTATCGTTCAGATTGGTATCAGCAACACGCTCACCACTGTTCTTAATAGGGTCGTCGAACCTTCGGGGGCATCCTCTGCCACTCTGCCAAACACATCACGCAACTGTTTCTTCTGTGCCTTGGTAGTCTTCACGCTATTCTCTTTCAAGAACACAAAGAACTCGTGGTCGCTACGCTGCTCGTCCACACCGTCTATCGCTGCCACCTCTCGCAAGATGAGGTTCTTCTTGTCGTCAGCCTTAAAGTCGTCGTTACTGCATAAAGCCTCATACGTAGTACGGATATTACTAAACCACAGGCGCAACGGACGTCGTACTACCACGTTGGTATAAAGGAAGTCATCGTAGTCCATGAGCTTTGCAATCTCTAAGTGTTCCGTCTCGCCTGTCTTGTCGTAGACAATGTCACGACAGCAAGGCTCGTAAGCCTTATAGATACTAATGATGTCGTGCGTTCCATCCTCGCTTATTTCAAATCGTTTCTTACCCAAGTTCTTCTGAAGTAAGGTGGTAAACTCGCTATGGGCAGCATCAACAAAGAGCACTTTGCGATAGCGTTCTGCTGGTCGTTTATTATCAAGTATCCACAGATAGGTGGTAATATCAGTTCCATAGAAGAGATTCTTAGGCAGGGCAATGATAGCATCGAGCAAGTTACGGTCGAGCAACATCTTACGAATATTGCTCCATCCTGTCCCTGCATCACCATTGAAGAGGGGCGATCCATTGAGAACAATGCCTATACGAGAGCCAGCATTACTATCCATCTTAGCAATCATGTGTTGCAGGAAGAGCAGTGAACCATCCGACGTTGCAGGTAGTCCTGCTTCAAAACGTCCACCAGGACAATTATCCTGCATTACTATCTTCTTAACCTTGGTATCCTTTCCCCAGTCGACACCAAAAGGAGGATTAGCCAACATAAAGTTGAAATGCTTACCATAGAGCTTATCGTCAGCAAGCGTATCACCTTGGAAAAGTTGCTGGTCAAGATTTTGATCGTCACCCTTCATCAAAAGATCCGCTTTACAGATAGCGTATGTCTTCTGACTTAACTCCTGACCATATAGATATACTTTTAAGTTGTTGTTTTGTGCCATCTCCTGAAGATGTTCACGTCCAACTGTTAACATTCCACCAGTACCACAGCAAGGATCGTATATCGTGAATGCTCTACCTGGAACAAAAAGTTCCTGTTCTTTACCACTCATAGTAAGAGCAACCAATAGTTTTACAATCTCACGTGGGGTATAAAATTGACCAGCCTTACTGTTAGTAGACTCTTTTGAACGGCGGATAACAATCTCAAAGACAGTACCCATCATCGCATTACTCACTCTACTTGGATGGAGGTCTGCATTCTCAACAAACTGCTTGATTACGGCAAATAACTTATCGCCTCTGTCAAGACGAGAATAGATTTTAGATAAGTCTACTACATCACTATCTCCATCTTCATGTACAAAGTTGGCAAGAATATCTTTGACATTATCGGTAAAGCCTTCCAAATATGCTTTAAAAGCATCACCTATCTGATCGGGTGAATTAAGAAGTTTTCTCAAAGACAAGCCAGAACTATTGAAGAATGTAAGACCATTCTGCTTCATTAGTGCCTGCAACTTGTATTTACGTATGTTTTCAGGACTCTGATTGAGTTCTTCAAGTATCGTTTCATATTTGTCCTCAAGGACACAATCCAGGCGGCGAAGAAGGGTAAAAGGAAGAATTACATCTTCTACCTCTGAATCATCATAGTAGTTACGAATAACTTCCTTAATATCCCATATTACATTAGCTAACTCTTGCTCTGTCATTATGTATGTCTATTATATTTCTTAATTTGTTGCAAAGTTAAACATTATCTGTGCAATCTTTATGCACAGACAAATATTTTTGTAAATTACATTGTATTTTATTTGTAATTTCAAGGCGAAGCCAAGATGGCGAAAGTCCTTCAATATCGGGGATGAAAGAAAAAATCTTTTGAAATAACTCACGATTAGGTTTAACCTCGATGCAAATCGTATTCGGCTCCTCTTTTAGTTTCTGAGACTTATGAAGAGGCTTAGAAACAACATAAGGAAAACGATTTTCAGAGAATCTAAGTACAATAGACTCTTTGGGAGTTTCCTCATAAGGAACAGAAACGCCTATCACATCGTCAAAATAAGTTTCGAAATTCACAGTGCTATTCTTTATAAAAGGGCATTGAGAATCTCTAAAAAAATCGATGCGATCCAGTGCGTAATTTTCTATTCGGTCATTAGTTTGGTTAAGTCCGAATAAAAACCATCGACTATTGTATTGCTTTATATAATACGGATGCACAATACATAAACGTGGTTCTCCCCTAAAGGACTGGTAAGTAATTTCTAAAGGCTGATGATTAATTGTAGCATCAATTATTCGAGAAAGATGCTCAAGTCCTTTAAGCATATCATTCTGTTCAAAAGAGATAAGATTCTCAGAGTTTGCTTTACAACCAAAACGATATTCAAGATTAGATATCACTTCTTCCAACCAGGCGTTAGTAGGTATACCACGATATCTGCCAAGCATTTCTATCGTAGATCGAAGCTTTGTAACTTCTTCCATCGTTAACTCATTGTTAAAGATAGAGAAATCAGGATCAGAATAATGATAATAACATTTCTTGCCATCATAAGGAACAGCTTTGATAGGAGCATGATATGGAGCCAAACGCATATTGCTCATATCTTCACGAATTTGACGCACACTGACGTTATAACCTAACTTCTCACCAACAAAATTAATTAATTCTTCTATATTAAACCGTCTTTGTTTGTTACTAAAGCAGAGGTCTAAATACTGATAACGTAGATATGCATTTTTATTAACTGGCATCTGTTATAATAGATACTTAGGTGAAACAATATTGTCCATTGTATCAATTGTCGCATCTCAACTTCAAGACATTGCTGAATCTAAAAGACTAATAGAAGCTAATAAGAACATCATTAACATAGGATAATCTCATTTGCCCTCACAACAATTAAGCTATCTATGTATAATCTTTTAGATAAACATAACCTTCTAATAGCAACTGTTTTTGTCAGCTACTTCAGATTATGTTAGCACTACAAAGTTAAGAATATTATATTACTTTTTATCTTATTAGGATAATTATTTTGCAAACATCAGTTCAAAAAATCAAAAACATCATATTTTTGGCATGATAAACCAACCGTAGTGTTTAAGATTCTTCGTGAAAACAAACTCTACCAAGCATTTACGTTTATATGCTTTTGTCCCTTGTTGAAACTTTGGTTGCTGCTGTTTTTCGTATATAACTTGAATGACTTGAGCGTAGCTATCCCGACAACATTTTTGCTCTTTATCTATTTGTTTCATATAGTAAGTTACTTCGTCAGAGTTAAGGTAACTTAGCAAAGCTGATAGACTATCCTCCTTTGCTCTGGTTCATCAATCTGGAGCCAGTCACGTTCTTTTATTTTCCTTGAAGATCTTGAAGAAGAATTATGCTGTTCTTCAAATGGATATAGAGGTTCTTCTCCTTCTTTCCAAGGATGATTCTTTTTAGGATTAGTCGATTTTGGATGATTACGTGTATAGATATAGAATATTAAGTCTCTGGGTGAACCATTACGACCACGCCCATACCTGTCTCCAACCTGATAATCAAACCATACATCTGAGTGGTTTTCTTGATACAACCTATATAGTTCTTCTTGAGCAGGAAGAATGACTTTCATTACCATCGTTTTAAAACGCTGGTATTTTTCTTTCTCCAGAAGTTCACCTGTCTTTGGGTCGTTCAATTCCGATAAACCAAACGTAAATCTGAAGGCTTTGATAGAAACCTTTATCACTCGCTTTTTGTAAATGACATTTGGAGTTGATGGATCTATAAAACGAAAGTCACCTGAGTATTGGCAACAAAACTCGTAAAACTTCTGTGAATACTTGGATTCAAGGAGGATTGCTGTATGAAGATTGAGAACTGTAAAAGACTTCGTTAAAGAAATGACATAATCATATAGTTCTGGTGAAACACGAACGGTATAGTCGTTCGTTTCGGTATTCCAACGAAAAGCATCTATCCAGTGAAAATAATCAATGATTAGTTGATTCTGTTTGTTATAGCGAAATTGAATTATTGATTTCTGTGCAAGTGCACGTATGGTTGTGTATGTACGTACAATGTGGGTGTTTCCGCCGATAGAAGCTAAATCTTTGTCTGTCATATTGAACACAAGATTATCCCAGTTCTCACGCATTTTTAATCCCATTTGCTCATATCGCATCTTTATCGCCTCTGACAACTTGTATAGGAAACGCCTTTCCATCATAGAGTAGCGTAATGGTGAGCGCATTAGTAGATTACTAAAGCTAAAAGGACTACCATTAATTCCTCCATTTTCGATTAAAGTATAAATTCGTTTTGTCATTTCTTCCCTTTAACAAATCATTCTGATGAAATGTTTGCTTTAACGTCGTAGCGAAAAAAATCTATTAAAGGGTACTGGGAAGACGGCTGTCAACTTAGCCAGCAATTATATTAAAACAATCGGAACGACAACACAAAGATAATCAGCGAAAATCTTTTAGCCAAAAAAGTACTATCAATTTATTCAATCATTCACTTCTTGTAACATAAAAGAAGGGAGAACCTTCCCAAAAGGTTACATAGTTGTTCCCTAAAGGTTACTTATCCCTTCCCAAAAGGTTACTTATCTATTCCCAAAAGGTTACTTATCTACATGTTATTACTCTGTAAATCAATTGATTACACGGCACTTAAATAAAGCTTATAAATAAAAGAAATATATGAAGCTTTAGATGCTTGTGATGAAACTTGACTAAAGGGAAAATGAGGTTTGAATCTATATGTAATAATGCTCCCAAAAGGTTACTTTTCGTTGTAAGACTGTCTTTGATGAGCATTCTAACCATAAACATACATATTCATTTCGATCTTTCCCTCAAGACTTTTCTGTAACTTTCCAACTATTTAGTAATACAGTTATATTACAATTAAATGTTTAATTATATCCCTTTCAGAAGGTTACTTATTCGGTTAACTCATCAAATACCCCCTTTCGTTATTATAGTATCACATTTTCTTCTTAGTACCCCTTTACTCTCTCTTCAAAAAAATAGAATAATATTGTATTATTATCATATTATATAACCGTCATATAATCAACTTATAATAAAGTCATTATATCATAAAAATCATAGCACAATAATATTATAAATTAATTCTATAATAGAAGATTGTTCTCATAAGCTATGATTTTTTTATATCTTAATATGATATTAATTTAATATTATCATTCTATATTCATCTCATTAAATATGATAGTCATATAATATTAAATTTTTTTCTCAATGCTATAAAAAAACGCAATATTATTGGAAGTATTGCTCGGAATGTTATGTTTTGGTCACCTGTTTTTAATTGGTTAGCAAGTTGTACCTTTAGACGCCTATTTTTCAAATTGGCATCACAGGTCACTTGCCCACAAAGTGGGAAGAAAATACTGTCGCAACTCCAGTATAAGGACAAAAGAGAAAATATATCTTATGATTTCAGCAATCGCTTAAAGATTTTAGATTGCTGTTTTTTGATGTCACAAACCATTTCTTGCAGTAGTTTTATCTGAGGTGAAATAACTTCTTCATAGTATGTTTTATCCAGTTCTCCCATAAAAATCAACTCGTTTGCACGTTTAGTTATCTGATTCAAATTACCCCCTTGCTTAGAAAGTTCAGTAGAAAAGTTAGAGATTAAAATAGACAAATCATTTAAGGCAGTAATCCAACCTTTCGTTTTTATGTCATCAAATTGAGTAACTGCATCCCTAATCATAGCAGACATCTGACTATAATTCTTCGCTTTATTTCTAAACAGTTCCATCTCTTTGTTGTTAAGATGGAGATTAATTCTATTGACTCTTTTATCTTCTTTCATCTATATTGGATATTACAACATGTTTATAAAGATACAAAGAAAGTTTTTCTGATAGCTATTTCAAAAGTATTATCTATCTTTGTACTATCGTTACAGTGAAAACTTTAATACGCTTACTGACTGTATGGGCAGTTGTCATTTCAGTACCCTTTAACAATACGCTGTAGTAATTTATAAAATAATAAGGGTAAGTATGATTGCAACTATATTAAGGTCAAGTACGCGTTTTAATGCCGTCGAGTATAATGAAAAGAAGGTTACACAAGGAACAGCAGAACTTCTTGAGATTAAAAACTTTGACCTACTACAAAAAACAGGAAATGTAAACTCAACAAGTTTACAAGATTATCTTATAAAGTACTCTTCAAAGAATGATTATATTCAAAAGCCACAATTTCATCTTGCTATCTCTTGCAAGAAAGATGAGTACGACTACGATGAACTAATCGAATTTGCCCACAAATATCTAAAAGAAATGGGATATGGCGAAGAAGGGCAACCCCTCTTAATCTATGGTCATTATGATACAAATAATCACCATATTCATATTGTTACGAGTAGAATAGACCCACAGGGCAAAAAGATAGAGCATGATAATGAAAGGCTGCGGTCTCAAGCTGTCATAAACAAGATAATAGGATTAAGCCCTCAAAACGAAGTTAAGAAAACGATCCAAGAGTCTTTAGCATATTCATTTGATACGTTAGGACAATTCCAAGCCATCTTGGAAAGCTGCGGATATGAAAGCTTTAATGATGCTGACATGATTAGCATTAAGAAGGGAGGCGTTGTTCTCGATACTATTCATTTAGATGAGATAAGCAAGCACTTTAAGATTTCCAAGAAAGAAGAGAGCGAGAAAAGGCGTAAGCAATTAAAAGCGATTTTCCTAAAATACAAGAAGATAACTTCAAACAAAGAAGAACTTGATCGTATCTTAAAAAAGAAGTTTGGAGTTAATCTTATATTTATAGGAAAGAAGGATTCTCCTTATGGTTATTTGGTCGTTGACCATAAGGAAAAGGCTGTTTATAAAGGTGGAGATGTCCTTTCCTTGAAAGAAGTGTTGACTTATCCTCAAAAGAAACAAGTAATAGACAATAATAATAAAGAAGTCATTTTGAAAACCTTGAATAGCCTTCTTGAAGTAAACAATAAGTCGACAATGAGAGAGGTTAATAAAAGTCTATGGCAAAAATTTGGAGTAAACATCTATAGTGATGGAGTAATTCGTGATAAGCGAAAAAGAGTCATTGCCCAGGTAGATCAAAGAATCCTTGATACTCTTAATTATAATGCTAAGGTACATTGGATTAAAGGCTTTAATCCTTCCACTATGCAAGAAAGGGCTATTCTTTGTCAGTTTGGTCATATCGATAATGAGGAAGAAATAGAAATTATTCCAGAAACTAATCGAGAAAAGACGAATGCACTAATCAATAACATAAAAGAAATTATCGATACGTCAGAGAAAGATGAGATATACAAAAATCTAAAAGCAGCCAAAATCATAATTATAAGAAAGGAACAGGAGCTATATGCACTTGATATGGGAACTCCTACCATAGTAAACTTACATGAGACCGACATTGTTCTCTCCAAATTAAAGATGTTTAATAACAGAAATAATAACCAAAAAGAGAGTCAGGTGAACATTCCTGGTCAATGGGTAAAAATATTAAGCTCTACAAGTTCTGCACACCATTCCAACAGAGAGTGGGAGGTTGGAGGGAATAGTGATTGGGACTATGTTGATGATGAGTTAAGATATAAGCGTTAACTTACTATTTTATAAATTAGACATAGGGCATATTTCAAATCTACTATAATTATTATTCTTACTAGTCTTAAGAATAGACAAAGAAAAATTTATATACTTACATTTATCTTTCTTTTCAAGATTATTAAATTAGTTATATATTCAAAACATTGTTATCATCTAAATCTTTAAAAGATGTCATACTTTAATTTATTAAGAGGCTTACTATGAATAAGGCTCTCATCGTATGGCGCATCTAAAATATATTCTATATAATCATTTCTGCTTGGTTTATATCCAATTACTTCTTCTCTTGCTTTTCTTCCACTTTCATTCATAGTAACTGCTTTTTCATAAATATTTGCAGCTTCTTGTCGATAGTTTATATACTTTTTATGTATGTGAAAAATATCATCATGTGCTTTGCTTTCGTCTGTGACCATTCCCTTTTTACCAAGAAACTCAATTTCAAGACATTCTGCTTGATATTTCCCAATCTGTTTAAATTTGGAATGAAACATAAACGGAGATAATTCAAGATTAGATGTACTCTCATTCACATACAATCCAAAATTACTAAACTTCTTTGATTTTCTTTTATTGCAACCAGAATCACAAGGTTGGAGATTATAAAAACAGGTTCCAAGATAAGGAAACTCACTCTGAGGTTTATAGTGGTCCATTTCATAAGAGACCTCATCATCACTTGCTTCTAAAGCAATAGTATTACAATAGATACATGCACGTAACCCCATCTCTTGGTGTATTCCGCCCAAAATAAGACGAGCTTCCTTATATCTTAAACAAAACATGATTCGTTGATAAACTAAACCTCTCAAGGGCTTATTTTTTGATCCTTTTGCATAAATAACCTTTTTTTGAGAAAAATCCTTATTTTTTTATTTTCTATTGCTGTATACTTTTCAAGTTCCCAGTCTTTTGGCTCTAAAATTAATAGTTTAGGATAATCACTAATAATAGTATCAAAAATATTCTTTGATCCCATCTTCATCAGCCCACTTGTTAAACTTTATAAGATTATCTCTTAATATTTCTAAATCATTAACAACATCTTTACAACTACTTTTCATAGTGTTTGCGTATTTTTTTCTGCAAATGCACGAACCGTTTCATCTATCAATATTTTTTTCTCATCTTTTTTTTCATATTTTTGACGTAAAGCCAACTTTTTAAGCTGCATAATAATAAAAAGGGTCTCCAAACTTCTTTAATATAAAAAAATTAATTTGCTCCTCAATCCTTTTTCTCCTTTATTTCTTTAGTAGATAAATTCTTTGGTTTATTAAGAAGTAAAAAAATATTACGTATTTTTTTTGCCTACTATACTCACCTCTAAAAACCTTCTTTCAAGAAAAAAACTTTTGATATAAAAGGTCACAAATATTAGCACAAAAAAAGGATTTTTAAATTCATCTGTTATATTAGCGTTTTTTTCCCATCATCCAGATACAAGATATTGCCCTTTAGTATATCACTTAAAAATAAAGGGAGAATGGGTAGCTATAAGAATATTAAAAGACATATTCTTATTCAAACCTAATCTCTCGATATATCCAATCATTTCACTTATAAACCTTCTCTGATATTCTGGATGAAAACAAATCTCAACCTCATCCATTACAAGATTTAATCTACAAAACCGCACACGGTTATCTGAGTTTATACTCAATAAATTTAATGTATGATAGATAAATGTACTGAACGTATATAAATATTGTCGTTCTCCAGAACTCAATCTAGCTAATGGAATAATATCTGTTTTGTCATCTTTAATCCGTTTAAGTTCAATTTCACAAGTAAAAAATGAAGGTGGTAAAAATTCTTGTATATCATTGATATCCTTGCTATCTGATTTACCTCTAACACATGTAATATAGGAATCGATACATATTGAGCCAATCATTAAATCCACATTTTCAAATGCATTATTTTTTTAGTGCTTTCAAAAAAATGTTTCATTTGTCGCACTTTAAGTGTTATATGAGAATTGTCCGCATTAATAGCCTCTACAAGATTTCGTAATTTCTTTGAAGTTGTTTTTTTTGCTTTTGAAAATAATTTCGTAGGCATTGCATATTCCTGGTATTTATTATAACTAGGATAACGTGTAGCTATTATTAGGGTTTTAAATGCAAGATAAACTGCTGCTCTCTTATAGATTTCATCTATTTCATCTCTATCTGCAGAACCCTGCAGATCGATTCCATAACTTTTTAATATTACATCAATATATAAGGAGGTATCATTTTTATTAGGAGCATATTTCCATATATCTTCTTCAGAAATTCCAGTTTCTTCTTGTATTTTTTCGGTTACAAAATTGGCATTATACTCGTACTTAATATCGTGAAGGTCATAGCCATTGATGAAATTCTTCTTATTATTTCTAGCATGAATGAGGCATGATGATAAACGAGAAATCGTTAGTCGATGTTCTTTATTCATATCAATTTTCCCATTATCACGATATGGATTAAGGACGATTGGCGTCATATAACCATCATTCTTATGAAACAAACTGTTAATCCATGATGCTTCTTCTTTCTCAGTTTGCGTTTCTAAATCAATAACCCTCTCATTTATATAATCATTGGATATAAATGATTGCATAGAGTAATTGGTAACAATGGTAAAAAATAACCCTTCCCATGCATCTTTTATAAAGTCATTTAATAAATTATCATTTGTACGTTCTTTAACTGTAGACAACTCTTTTTTTCTCCGTTAGGTAGCGTAATTTTTATCGTTGATCCTTGACAAGAAATATGACACAATTTTTCCATCTACTATGTAAAAATAATTCACAATATAATCCTTCTATAAAGTAGAGTTTTCTTGCAGCATTTCTATTCTCATAACGCTCAAATAAAGCACTAACATTATTGATTATGCGATAAAGCATCTCAAAAAGAGATGACTTTCCACTCCCATTAACCCCAACAATAGCAGAGATAGAGATGTTTTTTTACCATAATAATCTCCTTTCATACTATTTATATGATTGAGGACTATTTTTTTAGGAGTCCCTTCAAGCCTGACACTGTCGTTAAATAAAAACCATTCATCTTTTAATCCTTTTTTTAAAGAAGAATCACATTGTGGAAGTATATGTAACGCCGATATAATAAATGAGTTTGCCATACATTTGATTCTAAATATATAAGAGTACCAATGAAAAAAAGATTTATGGTTCCTAAATTAAATAGTATTTAAATTATTATATGTTGTTAAGGATTACAAAAAAATACATATTATTAATTTCATAGCCAAGAAAAATACGTTACAAAAGTAATCTATCGATTCAAAAACTACATCCTAATGTATCGTAGTATATATTATTGTAATTGCTTGAGAATAATATTATCATAGGATTGATGTGCAATTGCAGCCAGAATAATATCTTTCTCTATACTTTTAGGTAAACTTAAATAATAACCTCCTATAACGCTTGAGACACTATATTCAGGAAGAAGATAATTACCATAAGATGCAGTAAGAGCAAAAAGTTCCGTCCATCTTCTTTTGAATTGTTACATTGTTATAAGATATTTTATTCTTTTTTTACTAAAGTTAATAAAAACTTTCTCTTAGTCCTAGCTGAAACAAAGAACATTCCCCCTTATAGAATGCTGTGTAGACTTTATCTCCTCTACAAGAAATCATTTTTTTAATTGACGACAATTTAGAAGGAGGCAATACCTTCCTCTTTTTCCCATAGTTCTTATTTCATACAACAACACATCATTAAGTACTGAAAAACATTCTAAAAAGCATCATCATCAAAAGTTATAAAAAAATCCTGTATTCTTACACAGACAATTTCCGTAGCACTTTTTAGTTTTCTTCTCATTTAAGAAAAATATTATATATTATTGTATTCTTTGCTTGTTGTTCTTTTTAAAATCTTTTTGTCTATGGCATATATTTATCTAATATGTAAATGTATTGTTCTTGAAAAAAATTTTTCCCTAATTTTGATAGTATTGTTAATATAGAGTGATTGAATTCCCATTCCCTATTTTTGTACGATTAGCGTAGACTCGTTATTATCAACAAGAATTGATACAGATTGTTTATTTATGTTGATAGATGAAAGTTTTTAGAATTCTTATGAAACCTATTCCTTCTATTGTAACATTACAATTTATAAGAGGATATTTTATTGAACCTTCATCAATTATCAAACGTAGATAATCAATTAATTGTTGAATTTCTGCTAATGAAAGATGGTTAGTTTGATATTTATAGTCTGTCTCTATTTTTATAACTTTAAGCCCACAATGGTCTAAAATCATTGTTGAATAAAAAGAAATATTCATATAAGAATATATTGCATTACTCTCTATGAAATCTGAAACTTCCCATCCATATTTAAGATATAGCTTGTCTGCATCATTTCCAACCGCTATAAAACGTGTACCTACATGAAAAAGCACAAGTGTCTTCTCTGCTTCTATCAGCGTTGAATGACACTTGTACAATTCCCTTATAAGTTTATGCTGTTTTTTTGTATCTTCACTCATGGTAAAGGTATCTCAAATGTTTTTATAACGTTTTTACCCTCTTTATCAAAGAACACCCAACGTTCTGCACGATATTTGATGCCATCTTTATCTACACATTCATAGTCTATCTTGACCTTCCAACCAGACCACTGTCCTTTAGGTACGTTCTTGAAAATCATTGTCTGTACATCCGTTGCTGCATTCATTTGACGACGCATCAATGCCGCAGTATAGACATCAACACTAGAAATATCGTTGACATCCTTAGTCTTTGCCATCAATTGCTTTGTTACAACATCCATTACCTTCAGCATCCCAGTTATTTCTTTTCTTGTAAAATAGGTGACACCAAAAGCAGAATCTGGTTGTGTATGTGCAATTACCTTCAATTGTTTTGGATAGTCAAGCGAAGCTTCTAAGTTTTGCTTTGCTCTATGTACCATTTCAGACTTAGATGACTGACAGGAAGAGAACATTAATGTGGCTAATAAAGCCATCATGAAAGAAAGTATCTTCATATAATCAATATTTAACGTGATAAAGTAAAATGTATTTGTAGGGTCTGAATCTAACTACTTGATGAGTTGGCACCACTACTGGTATGTTGTGAGGTGGTGGCGGTGTCACAGTACGTTCTTTTACCGTCTTTAGCTCAAAACATCCAAAACTATCAAGAACTATACGTTGATTATTATCTAATGATTCGCTAATAGCTCCTAATAAAGCATGAAGACTTTTTCTCAGTGTGTCTTGAGATAGTCCTGATCGTCTTTTTGCTATACGTAAGAGTTCCTTTGATGTGATTGTTGCTTGTTTCATATTTACATGTTTATTTAAAAGATGCCACCTGTATTTCATGATGGAAACCAAATTTCAAAATTAGTTCATGGATATGCCCATATTTATCATATCCATCGAACGGATGATTACAATGCCCAAAAGACAAAAGGGCTCTCATGTCTTGTAGACTAACTTTATGACCATAATAGTGTCGCCAAATCTTAAATGTACAACCACTTTTATAATTAGAGCAATTAAATGCAGTTGGACCTACAAGCATATTTCCTCCACAAACAGGACAAATGCCTATTATAGAAGAAAGTTCTACCTCACCACTAGCGTTCCTTACAAGGAAAGCTGAGAACCAACTTCCCTTCTTATTACGAAAACCATCAAGAAAATCTCCCTCTTTATTACAGAAGTCTTCTGCCTCTTTTGAAGTTATATATCGATTGCAGATGAAATTGGGGATAATAAAGCTACATGTTGGATTTACAACAATACTGTTTTCGCAAGCATAGCCAAATCTAGTGAAAATAATCTTACCTCCACAATCTGGGCAGAGAGCATTGATAGTTCTCTTTTCAAACCTTATAACATAGCCTTTCCCTTCTTCAATCTCAAAATAACCTTGATAAGGGAATCCTTTCAGATCTTGCATACTGACATAATCTGTTCTACCAGTTGTAATTAACTGACGGACCAAGCTATCTGATATGTCTACGCCATGTGAACGCAAGGGAAGTGAAAAACGACACCCATCATCAGAGTTAACAGGCTTTAAACGGTTAGTACAAACATAATCTCTGTTTGTTTTAATGATACGTCCTTGTTTACAGACAGGACATAAGCCGAAATCTTTGTCACTTTTTTCCATTAAAGTTCTTTTAATTATTCGATAGTTTAGTTATATTTTTGCAAGTTATAGTTCCAGTCGCTGACAACCCCTTCCACTATATTTTTGCCAGACATAACTGCTGCCCAGCCTTCAGGGTCGAGTTTGAAAAACAAATCTCGCCATCGCATAGTCTGAATTTCCCATGCCAGAAGATATAGTGAGGTATTTATGTTTTCTAATTTACTAACAACAGTATTGCAGATATAGTATCGTTCTGCAGAGTTTAAAAGATTTACTTTATTCCTTTTGTCGATAATGTTACCATTGGAATCAAATTCTTTAGAATTATAAGTCCCACTAGTAACAAGTTGCTCCAAAAATGGGTACAGACTCATCATATCCATTGTCATATCTTTCAGTTCACTACCGACAACTGTTGATAGAAAAGTTCCTTGAAACCCACCAAGATTAACGGCTCTACGAACATTATTCATATTTGAAGGAATTTCTTTTGTTACTAATTCCGCAGCACGCTTAATCTGATAAAGATTTTGAAACGCACCTTGAACATTTGCCATATATCCCAAAACCTTATCCTCTACTTTATGCATCCTATCCAGAGCAACTGTTACAGCACCTTCTGCAGCTATAATCTTATTTTGAGTCTTTTCTCTCTTTGAATATATTTGTTTTAAAGCTGCCATCTGAGCTGTAATTGCACCTGTTAACGCTGGATCTACCTGGATGACACCAGCTGAAGTAGACGATGCATTAGCAAATAAGACTATGATAATCCCTAATCTAATTATTTGTAATCTCATATATTTTCTTTGTTTGTTTGCATTTTTCTACCCGATCACGAATGAGTTCTATAATAGGCATATTGACCTTAACACCATGTATCTTTAATATTCCATTTGTTTTCCCTGTAGAAGTAATAGTAATGGTTTTTACTTTCCATAATTTCTGTAAGACAGTCTGTGTTTCACTGTAGTCAATTACACGACACAGTTCAATATAGTTCGTCTTGGATGATGAAATTCCACAGATTTGGAATATTGTTCTATCGGCCATTATCCACACAACAGAAGTAAGCATAATATATCTGTATACTAACAGAATAACCAACAAGCTAAAACAGGAAAGGGTTCCTACCTGTACATAGTTATTGCCAAAATCCTCTATGAAAGGTATAGCTATGAAAGTGACTATGAGAAGTGAAATACTAGCTGTATTCTCTGCAAAGAACTCTCTATAATCTGGTCTAATAGAAATATCCATAAACTTACATCTTGAGCCTTCTTATCCTTTTTTCTTGAAGATTTTCATCACGCTCGTATTTACTTTTTGTTTGTATCGTTGAGGAAGGCTTATTCAAAACCACATCGTTCCAATCTTTAAAAGCCGAGGGTGCTTTTTCTACGTCAAAATCACGTTTGAAAGCAATAAAAGCACGTAGACTATTCAAAGATGCTTTCTGAGAGTCAAAAATATGTTCATTCCCATTATATTCCACTTTAATAGAGTTTTCACTTTGAATGATATTAAGTGTTATCTTCTCTACAACACCGACCATTCGCATTCCGTAGATACGCCCAGGAATGTCATTGTCAAAACAGTCCACAGCACATGCATGAGAATAGTAATCCATAATACCTGATACTTGCTGATTAGAGAAAGTTCCTCCAATAGAGACAAATACAGACTTGTCTAATTCCCCTGCTAACTTAGCTTTGTTGGACTGATAAAAAGACATAATATCATAGGCACTTTCAGCAAAATATACATTTTTGATTTCATGAGGATTATTATTCTTAGAAAAGTCAACTATCCAGGCAGCCGTGGTTGAATTTGTGCCAGGAGCTTTTCGTTTGAAACTTCCATATCCCCGAATCTCATAACCTTCAGTTTTGTCGGATCCTGGGCGACGATAAGGAAAGCCGACGTTAAAGTAGTCGTTGTTAAGCCGAGTATCCTTAACCTTATGAATCCAGGGACCAAAAGTTTCAATGGTTTCTTTCTTTATTCCTCGCTGCCGAAATATATATTGAGCGTTTTTGTAATCATTCATAATAGGTTCTGTCTGATATAACTTAGGATCAAAGTGGTTACCTTCTTTACTAAGATGAAGGTATGATGAAACTTTATTCTCAACAGGTTCATTAGCAAATTTTGCCAAGACTCTACTGATCGTATCCCAGTTATTTCTACCCGTAACCCCAAAGGAATTTATGTTTTCCTGAATAAGGCTGATAACATCGCCTCTTTGTCCGTTACGACGAAAAAAGGTTTGCCTAGCCTTATCATTTATATGACTGACGATGATAGTATCTTTTCTACCTCCTGCAGAGTCTGGAAGGACAAATTCTACATATCTCCCTAAACCAGCTTTTCTATCAATCTGATAACCTAAACTAATGGCAATATCATCTATTCCTACTTTTGACTTCAATGCTTTGAAATCCATCTGATACTCTTTCATAGGCTATAATCTTTTTAATCCTTTTGAAACTTGTTGTGTAATGTGAGGAAGAAGTTTAATGTCTCCATAATTTTCCCTAACAATATTTGAAAGTATCTGATTTTTTGTGGTGATATCCTTTGCCTTAAAGTAGGAAGCTGCTGTCTTATTGTCAATGGTTTTTTGTTCTAGTTCTTTCCCATCTACAGACGCACGCACAACATAAGAACCTGCATTTTGTTTGTATATGCCTGCTGTTATTTTAGGTGTCTCTACTGCATTTTGAACATTCTGTTTTGAAATGACATCAGCATATACAAGTGCAGCAACAAGATTTATGTTATCACCTTTATGAAGCACGTTGATATTTCCATTTTTCCGTAAGGTTTCGGTCTCTGTAGGTACATTACTAATCCATACACGAAGCTCTTTCGGAAGTTCTCTTTCAGGATACTCTATATTCTTACCGTCAATTTTGAAATCGAGAAACTTAAACCCATTTTCAGTTTCTAAAATACGTGCATCAGAAACTCTGTCTTTCATTTTTGAAGCTGTGGCTTCTAAAAGTGTTGTATAGTCACTGATATCTTGCTTTGTATAGGGCTTGTCATTATCTAAGACATTCCATTTGGGAATAATTATTTCAGCAGACTTCTTTAAATCCATATCAGTATCCTTGCTGTCATTTAAAAAAGTCTTCTCACCCAAAGCAAGTTTCTGTTCATCTACTTTCGAGGATTAAAGTAGAAGCTTTGTTAACGTCAGCCATAACGGAGACTATAAAACGAGGCTCCTCACGAAGTGTACGAAGCCAGCTATCAATATACGCTATATTGTTATCTTCTATACGTCTATCAAATCCCATAGTATTTCCAACCATGGCAGCAGATAGTTCTGCAACAAGTTCTTCTTTGGCATATTTAGGATCACCGAAACGACCTTCCAGATTACGATTCAACCGTTTTGCTGCTCCTGTAGAATGAGCCATTTCATGCAATGCCGTTGAATAATATTCCATTCCATCCTTAAATATATCTTCTTCTTTTTTTCCTGTCTTGAACTGTTCTTTCTGTGGGATAACAATCATATCCTTGGATGGACTGTAATATGCACGACTAGAAGGCTGGTCGTGTATAATTCTACATAGCCATTCCTGTTGTTCAAACATTCGGTCTAAAGCATTATTTTTATACATTCCTTGAACGTCTGAAACTATATTACTTTTGAAACGTGCAATAATATTATTGTACTTTTCTTGGTTGACTTCTTGCATGTTAGTCTGGTCGATATTATAGACCCGGAAAGAGCGAAGAAATGGTCGAATATCACATTTTTCTTTCTCTTCCTTTGACATTGTTTTGTAGTCAGAAAGAGAAACCTTCTTACCTTCAGCATCCTTTATGCTCATATCCCAATAAACAACAGGCATAGCTTGTGCACCTTTTTTTAGTCGCAAGCCTTCCTTCTCTTTTTGTAAGAATGTCATATAGACAGGAGCGGCATAGCCATTCATAGCGGTATCCATAAACAGGAACAAAGAATTAGTTCCTGAGTAATTCCTTCCATTAAGATTCTGTGGTAAGCCCTGAAAACCACTGCCGCCAATCCACCCTTTCTTCCATTTACTTGCCTTGATTTCTGATAAACGTGAGATTATCATTTCAGTAAAAGCATCTATGGCTTATCACTGTTAGCTTGTGCACTATAATTCTTCTGATATGCCATAACACTTACATATAAAGGTCTTGATTCTCAAAAAAAGATGCATCTGATTGTTCTAGGAATAATTCAGCATTATCCTCATCAGGTTCCGCACCTCTATCTTCTAGCCATTGCTTGTAGCTAATACCATACTCACTTTGAAGAAGAAATTCTACCCATCCGATTCTTCCTTCTTGTTTAAGTCGTTCTAATTCTTCAAAAGATTTTAATTCCATATCTTTCTATGTTATGTTAATATGAGAGAAAATTATTTCTAACGTAAAGTGTTGAAATACAAAGAGCTAATTAGGTTGAAAAGGTCTATTATCTTGATATATAAGCTTATTGCCGTAAGCTACTATATTTTTAGACTGTGATTACGTTCTATTGATTTACCTTGGAAAAGACTCTTAATATCTTCCATAAGATATTTAGCTCCTAGTTGCTCCTTTGTAGCTGTTTTAGATTTGAAAAGTGAGTACAAATCATTGCTTGAGACCTTTCGCTCTGCAGTTTGGCCTAATTCTCCTAAATTAGCGGATATAAGCCAACCCCCATCGGGAACCTTTCTAACACGGACTTCCTGAACAGGAAGATCTTTGGGGAGTTTATATTTTTCGTATGCTGATTTCAAATGGAGTTGTTCACCGAGCACCTTTTCAGCAATTTGACCCTTGCTTTGTGTCTTATCAAAATATGCATCTAGTAAGTTCTGTTGAAGTGGTGTAGCATGTAAACGCTTGTCTCCCATTTCTGCATAGAGCATATATTTCCCATAATGAGACTTTTCCTCTTCACGCTGTTTATAGACTCTAACTTTGCTAAGTTCTCTTCCATCAGATAATTTTAGGTTATCAAACTCATCTTTATCAAGCTGTTTAGCCATTTTACTAGGATAATACTTGGCAAACATATCCTTAACAGAGAGTTCATGTTTCATAAAAGCATCTACATCCTGTTCACTGACAGCCTTTGGATGGAGTCCAATACCATCTAGCCGAGCATAGAAGAGATATTTCCCTTCTTGCTTTGGTGATTCAAAGAGGTCGGCTGAGGTGACTTTCTGTCCGTTTTCGGTAATAAGCTGTGGTGCTGCTATTTTCTTAACTTCTGAGATAAGATAGTTATAGAACTCTGGGCGTATATTCTCAGGATGATAATACCTACGTTTCTTGTTATCGTCCCCAGGAACAGAACCTGCGAATGAAATATTATCATTCCAAGCATAGACTCGGTTTAGTGACACTCCCTTATCTTCGTCTGTTCCTGCAACAACACCTTTCTTTGTACCAAAATCAGGGAGAACAACCATTCTTAAACCACCCATAGCGGTTTTAATCTCGTCAATAAACTTTTGTTGTTGCTCTGAAGTCGCAATTAAATCTTTTGTTGATAATTTGTTATCAACCTTGACTTTTTCTTTTTTATCTGCCTGAATTAACAGCTTTACTTCTTTTGTCGCATTATCAGGTAGCCCATAACGCTCAACTGACTTCCTCAAAACGGATTCTGGCACCTTACGATACACCTCATAAGTACCACCAACAGAGCTATTGTAAACAACTGCATATCCTTTGTTTTCACGCAGAAGTTGATCTCCTTTATTTTGTAAAGGGGATTTGTATGTACGATTCAGTTCTACTGAGTCTTTCTGATCATAAGTTGAGACTGTGTTTAACAGTTTATTTAGGTGCCCTCTTTTACGTAAGTTATCAATATCTTTTAGGATTTCACTAGACTGTAAATACGCTACTGAAGAGTAGAATACTTCTGTTCCCTTGGCAGATTTTTTATCAGAACTGGTCTTTGACTTTTTCTGAACGGTTTTTTCCTGCTCCACCGACGGCTTTACACTTGCGTTCATAAGTTACTTAGTTTGTTATGTTTATGAAGAGAAGGTATCCATTCCATGCTTTCAAGAAATTCTGCCATATCGTGCCAGTTTAGCCATGAAAGCAGTTGCTTACCTTCTATAAATATTTTTGTAACTTGAAAAAGCCCAGTGTTTGAATCGTAACTTTCAATTGAAAGACTTTGAAGCACATTTTTATTTTTCTCACCAATACGAATAAAAGTTTTGCCTACAAGACTAAAATAGTAAGTGTCAGGACGTAAAGCATAATACTTGCATTGGTCAGAAGTAAGAATACGGTCAAATACGACCTGCCCAAATACGGTTCCAGATTCTTGATGTCGAATAAAAACCATGTTTAGGCTGTGTATCTATACCATACGGATACTTTGTAAGGGTATAGACATATTCTTTCCTATCTGAAATATTTGATGATTTCAGACAAGACAAATTGTTATAAAATGATTGTCCCCCTGTGACAGGGAGAATAGTCTTCTCTGGGCATAAATAACGTTCTATGCTCCTTGAATATCAGTCTTTAAAAACTGGGGAATATATTAAAGACTACCGAGAAGACGACTGTCAACTAATTCGGTATAATGTATTAAAGTGTCCCTATCAAGGGTCTTTAATTTATAAAAAAGTCCTTTATAATATCGGACTATAATAGTATGACTAATAGGATATTTATTGCTAAAGCTTTATCCCTTTTATTGTTTTACGTTCTTCTTTTACATTTTGGTTTTGTTCTTTATGTTGTAACTTATTAACGACTTGCTTGTATTCCCAACGATTCTGATCGGTAAGTACATAACCCATAAAACCATCATTGGCAATATCATACTTTATCTTTTGTTGTCGTTCCCATTCAAACAAGTCTCCTTTTACGATCTTAAAGCCCTGTGGCTCCTTAAGGTCAACACCTACCGAAACCTTTTCATGACCAACCTCCAGCTCAATCGCTTTACCTTCTTTTATAGCATTTTTTTGATTTATACCCAGCTGGATATCATTAATTTTCTCCATCTGAGCTATTCTTTCAGAAAGATGTTTGCCATTTAAGCTCCACTTAATTAGGGACTTGGTTTCGTTATCTAGCTGAATAAATTGCATTCGTCTTATGCCTTCCTCATTAACTTCTTTACGAATTACACCCCCCTTTTGAAGATGCTCTCGCTCTATTTCGCTGAGAGTATTATCACGTGGAATATTCTTTCTAACTGGGTAGGTAAGAAGTTCTACATCTCCTTTATTATTATACACAAGTTGTAGCTTCAGTGGGACCTCATAGATAGTACCACTTTTTGATCGAACCTGAGCTTGTATCAGAGGAGTAATGCTTCCACTCATAAAAGTATCCAATAATTCTTTGGGCATAGAAAGAGCTTTGTATTTATCTATGCCAATATTGGCTAGCTTTCCGTATGGAATCTCTTTTTCCAAAAATTGTTTCACTACAGCCATATCAATTTATTTGTTGTAATTTTGATTCAAATTTAGCAAAAAACATTCTAAGATGAAAGTAAAATCGCTTATATTTGGAACTATTTGTTTCGTACTTTTCCCACTATCAACATGGGCACAGTTTTATACAATCAAAAAGGGAGGATATATAAATAATGGTATTTTACAAGATGAAGAAATATACGATGAGGAATATTTCTATGCTTATCTTGACTCACTAAAAACAGGAAAAATTGAAAGAAAAAAACAACAAGAAAGCACAGAGAATATTTCAAAAGATATTGAGCAAAAAGTCACTATAAAAAAGCGTTTTCCACTCTTTATAAATGTAAGAGATAGTCTACTGTTTAGCTTGATAAGAAATAGGTTAGAAATCTGTCTACCTCTGGATTATATCAATATAACTTCAAAGTACGGACTTCGAAAAAATCCATTCAAAAACTGCTATTCTTTTCATGATGGCATTGATATAGAATGTAATCTGAACTACGTTTATTCTATGTTGCCTGGTCGTGTATTAAAGGTGATACATAGTAATAGTGGATATGGTAATCATGTTGTCCTTGAACATGGACACATACAATGTTTATATGGTCACTTAGATGCTATAAACGTTATAAAAGGAGATTCCGTTAAAGCTGGTACAATTGTTGGAATATCCGGAAATACAGGAAGATCTACAGGACCACATCTACATGTGAAATTGTCATCTAATGGGAGAAGTTTAAATCCTGCATCTTTCATAGCTTGTTTAAACAAAAAAATAACTGAAATTCGTAATAAAATAGAACTCATGCGTTTTGGGTCACATCCTAATAAAGAGCTAAATATCAGTAACTTATATTTAGCTTTAGATAGAAATGGAATTATTTTCCCTAAGATTGTTATTGCACAAGCTCTTCTTGAAACAGGATACTTTACATCTAATATTTGTGTTAATTATAATAACTTATTTGGCTTGCGAAGACCCTCTGATGGGTCATATTATCGTTTCAAAAAAACTGGGAAGAGTCTGTAAAAGCTTATAAAGACTATATACAGTACAAGTATAGGGGAGGAGATTACTACAAGTTTCTCGACAAGATCGGATATGCAGAAGATCCAAAGTATTTGTCAAAAGTAAAAAGGATAAGTGAATCGTTGTAAGTTGTCTTATGTGAGATAAAAAAATCAATAAATTCTCAGAAGAATTAAGTACACTATTACCCTTATCTAACGATTGATATTATAAGAGAAATTGATCTCTTATAAAAGGAGTTTCTTAATAAAAAGCCACATATTAGAACACTTAAAAAAATCCATATAATAAGGGATAAAAAAAGTATCTACCTAATAGCTTTTTTTAGTATTTTTTTGATAAGCTCTACATACCATACTATGAAAAAACAAATAACGTTAGAGATAAGACTTCCTATCCAAGAAACGGCACTAAAGATAACTTTAAAAATACATCGCAAAGCTAAGATAATCAAACACATTGTGCTGACTATTAATTTACCCATCAGTTTGCCAAAAACAGAATCCGATGACAATGGCTAGTATTAAAAATCATAATTTTAACTTTAAGAATATAATAATGAGCTTCTTCCATCTGTAACAAGTGCTCACGTCAAATATACAAAATATTTTTCATGATTATTGGTAAATAGTAACACTGCAATGCATAAGCACATAGTTCCCTTTAGAATAATAGATGTAATAACCTTTTATGGTCACCTTGAAAATCCCACTGGTAATATAATCATAATTGTTATGCTCATTTATATAGTGTCGTATCTCCAAACTTTCATTAAGAGCTGATATTTACACCTTTAGGTAATAGCTCATTTATCATGTTTTCAATATCAGTTTCTATACGATTGAAATTCCGACTTAGAATAACTTCCATTTTCCTATCAGAACCAAAATTATAAATAGGCGGAATGTCTTCATATTTGTCTTCCTCATCTTTTATCTTCTCCATATCAAAATTAGTTTTGCAAAAGTACTTGGAGGTTTTAAACTCATCAGATTGTTCTATTTCAAAGGTACTCATTGCACCTTTTGGTGTTGGAGTAAAATCACGTGCAATTTGTCCTGCCAGCCAGCCTGTCGCCATATCAGCAATCTTTGCAGCAGGAAGGAGGTTATCCATTTTCTCAGAAATAGACGTTGAGACTTTTTGGTCATTAATCGACACCGATTTGCTGGTCTGTTTGACTTTACCAAACACATCATTCTGGGCCCATTCAAGCGTTTCCTTATTTCTTGCAGCTCCCATAAAGATATTTCCACAGGTTGCCAGAATGGTTTGCATACCATTTTTACCGTAATCTGCCTCTAGCTGTGGAAGTTCTTGAAAGCCCAACGTAACAGAAACCTTGTTGCTTCTCGCTGTACCAATAAGGCGATCAATCTTGTGGAAATAGAGTGTTGGTAACTCATCAATTACCAAGCTACAGGGATAGTTGTTCTTGCTATTGATTTTTACAACTAAACGATTTAGGATTAAGGCATTTAATGAGCCTATTACCTGTTCTTTCTCTGGGTCATTTGCAATAACAAGATAACTTGGCTGTTCTCGATCAGATATCTTTAAATCAAAATCGTCGCCTGTAAACACCCAATAGGCTTCTTGTGTTGCAAGGCGACCTGCTGCAACACGTAAAGTTCCAACCATACCTTCTAGTTGGTCCATTGCTTTATTGTTAAATGCAGATTCAAAAGGAGCCATTAAAGGTTTTATAGCATTATCACTCATTAGAATCTTGAAAACATCATCATAAGATTTGTTTAGAAACTGTAATACATGTGCCATATCAGAAACTCACCAGTTATAGTATCGGGAAATACTCTTTTTCCTTTGCTGTCTTCATACCACGATTCTGTGATATGAACAAGGCAACCATCAGAGTCTTTGTAGGTAAAGCCATCAAGTTCTACAAACATACCGTCTTGGTCTAAAGACATATTTACCATATCTTCATTATTGAAGTCAAGTATTACTTCTCCTTCGCTGTTAATCCCAGCATAGTCCTTCCATTGTTTATAAACCAGTTCTAGTATGCCCTCTTCAACTCTGTCGATATTGATTGTACGAGTATAATGGATGAAACGCTTTAACTTCTTTCCTTTCAGATAGCCTGTTGGATGGAAGTTCACAAAAAAATAAATTATTGCAGCTAGGAAGTTCTCTGAAGCATTCTTAAAGAAAGCTTCAGATCCACCCTTTTTGTCACCACCACCTTTATTCAGAGACTCCAACAAGGTTGCAGCTGTTTCAGATGCTGCAGCTAAATCTGGTATATATTTCTTCTGAATAGGATTTATACGATTAGAATAGCGGACGTTTGCAAAGTTAATTATATGAAAGCCGCAATTATCTGGTAAATGTCCATACTTCTTATTTTTACAATATTGATACAATAAATTTTTAGCCAGTGTAGGAAATTTGTAATCATACACCATCATTGTAAATCCTTTAGCACTATGTTGGCGAATGAAAGGGTCTATTATTCCAAATGACTTTCCAGAACCAGGCGTTCCGAGAACAAGAGTAGCACGAAAAGGGTTTATTATATTGATCCAGCCATGTTTCATTCGTTTTTCATAATAAAATATCATTGGAATATTAACAGAATAATCATTATCTATTTTCTCCTCCATCTGCTGAAAACTCTCGTTTTCAAAATTAAAACGATCATCACCGAGTTTATGATTGAAGTATTTACTAATAGCATCAAGGCCTTGATGAACAAGCATAATACCTATGACAGAGCAAAGAGCATAAATAATACGATTAGTAGGGAGATCGAACAAACGTCCTCCCCAATTATCCTTATGAACAAGAACACTTGTGAGCAAGAGATAAAACCCAATAACTAAAGGAAACACAACCATAGTTTTCATATTGAATTTGAGTTCCTTTTTTGCCTTAGTTCCTATACAAGTAACACCAATACAGATAAGCTCCATAACCTTACATCCTATAACACTATTGAAAAGTTGTAGCTTATTGAGAAAAGACAAGAAGAATTTACTTATTGGGTCATTTGCCAATATTGGTAAATTCATCACAAGTTCAAAAATCAAAACAATGTATATACAACTTCTAAAAATGCTATATATTTGCTGCTGTTCTTTTGTTTCTTCTGTAGCCATACTGATGGTATATTACTTATTGACTTATAAAAGGATTATATATTCCTATTATTTGAAAATGACTTAAATACAACAATTATATCTAAAAAGGATTTTTGAATCCTATTAAAAGTCCATTACGAAAAGTGTCTCCGTGCATAAAACAAACATTATTTTTTTGAGTAACAATTATTTTTTTACTCCGTTACGCATACTATAACTATATTCAAAACTACCTTCTGCACCTAAGAAACAATCACCACGAAAAGAACCTGCAACAGATCCAATATTAAAACGAAGTGTAGAATTACGCCAGCGCACCAAACTCTTCTTATATACAATTCCTCCTCCCCAAAAATAGTTCTTCCATGAATATTCATTATAGGCTTCAGTACAGTCAGAAAAATTTACCCATTGGCATCCAGCTTCACCGAATATTTCATAAGCATTGTCATAATTTAGCTCCTTCTCATATCCAAAACTTATGTTTATTGTATTTCTAAACATAACTCCTGTATTTAGATGAAAAAACTGATCTCCCTCACCAGCATAAACTGCAGATGTAAAAGAAAGGAGAAACAAAAGTGATAATAGTATCTTTTTCATATTGTTATTTATTGCTTTGAAAGACTTTTCATCAAACGTTCATCAAAACCATCTGCATTCAATATATCAGAGTACTCAATAGGAATATAGATTACTCTACCAGATATTTGATTCTCAGAAATTTCTAAATGTAGAATCTTCTCGTTAGGGAAAAGTAAGTTTGTTAAGTACTATAATATTGCGATACCCTTTTTTAAATGAACTCTGTTTATTTAATTCAAACACTGGTGTCAATTCAATTGTTTGTACATTCGTTGCTTTGTCTTCCTTTTTATCTGTCAATTTTATACGTATCTCATCTATATCAAACTTGATATTAGTTTTATTATATAAAGAGAAGTCTATAAAAAAAGGTCATCAACAGCATAGATATTATTAATCACAGCTTTGATGCCGTATTTTTTATAATGTATGTTGTGAAAACGTGCTGATGTACCATAGATGGCCCATGCTAAACGAGCTATATCACCTTCTGGCATCATTACTTCTGGATTTGTATAACGTTTAGTTTCACGAATGTCAATGCTATATATAGAATTGGCACGTGCAGGACCATTAACATATACAATATTCAGCTGTGCAATATGCCGTTCTCCGATAACAGTCATCGTACCAGCCAGTTCGTAATTATACAATTTTCCAGCAGGCTTGATACGCACAATATTATCCGCACATTGATTACCGATGACACTGTTGGTTGATATATCAACAAGCTTTATATTCTCAGGCATAATGATGTGAGTTGTTACGTGCTCATTGATGTATACCGTGTTTTGCGGAATATCATTATTAAAGATATAAGAATTTTCTATTCCATGGTGAACGTAATGCACTTTTGCTGTATCAGGAACGATGTCCTTATACTTCTTCTGCCCAAACATCGGTTGTGAACATAAAATAACAATTAGTCCTATAATTAAATTCTTCATACAATTAATTTTGTTAGTTATTGATTTACTGTTATTGTACAAGCTATTACTCGTCAACAGATGTATTTATAAGATATACAATCGTGTTATATTTAATCCGAGCTTTATTTTTTCGAATATTGGAAGAAAAGGCACTAGTTGCTGATTGATATATACTCTGTAAGGCTTGAAGTGCAACAGACTCTCCACTCAAGGTAGAATTAGTGTTGTTTCCAAGCTGCATGTTTTGCTGTATAGCTTGCGCACTAGCTTCCTTCATCATATCCCTGAAAGCTGATTCAGGAACATAAAAACCCTCCATACCATCATTATCGTATACAGATAGATTAACCTTTATAAATTTACTTCCAACGAGTATACTTGTAATTTGTGCATGCACACGTTGCTGACCAAACCCTGTAACAAGTCCGTATAAATATGTCCCTTTCTTTAATAGAGTATTGTTGATAGCAACATCATCTAAAAGCCTAAATCGAAGTCGAGTCCCTTCTTGTGCCTTGGTTGTTTTATCAATCATAGCCTTAATTAATGGAGAATCTGTATTTTTCTCAGAAGAGACCGTATTGAACTTGTCATAGTTCTGTGTTTGCACCTTTTCCACAATTAGGGGTTTCTCGGTCATTTTTCCTTTCTTTTTATTTGAGGTATGTATTTCTGATCCTCTTTTTAGAGATGGAGCTGTATAATTTGGTATATCATAATACTCTTTTTCATAAGGATTTCCGTCAATATTGACTTCAACTGCACGTTGAACTGCACGACTTCGTTTCTGAATATATTCTAACTCCTTTGCATAATCGTCCAATTCATCTTGTCGACTACGACCTCTATTAAAGTTCTTACTAGCATTACTAGGATAATTTCCATAAGAACCATTAGCGTAAGAATTGATATGTCTTCTCGACTCAGCAAGGCTACGTTCCATCTCTTCTTGAGCCTTCCTCTGAGCCTGTCGCTCTGCATTGTCTCTATCGATTTGATTCATCTCTTCTTCTGTATACCCATGTCCAAGAGAATCTTTTTTTTCCTGATCATCACCTAACCCATCAACAGCGGAATAACCATCTACTCCCATATTCATATCTTCCATACCTGCCATCTTATTCTTCATTTCCTCTGACTCTGCATTGGGTAATACCATATTAAGTGAATCAGTTGCAACCTTAGTTGACGAGGACTTCCCACTATCAAACGCAGAAGAAATCTCATAGACAAGAAACGTCAATGGGAGGAATATTACGAGAGGGAATATATATTTAGGCTGCTTTAAATTCAGTTTCTTCATTCTTTTCCTTTCTTCAAAAAATTAACGATACGTTGTAAATGACGATAGTCTTGTATAATCTGGATAGAATCTTCATGAGTTTTACTCTCTATATCTAACAGAGAGTCTAGTTCCTTATGAATCATTACTCCTTTATCAGTTAACTGTTTAAGTTCTTGTTGAGCATCCTTCTTCCTATCTTGAATCTGATGTAAACCGTTAATAACTGGTTGAATATTCTCTATGGGATTTCCTTTGCCACTTAATTCCATTTGGATATTATCAGAGGGCTTATCTCTCGTTACTTCATAGATGATGGATATTCCTGTTGTCACGAAAGAAAAGCTAAGAATACCAACAACTAAAGCAAAGAAGGTCTTTCTATTCTCCGATGCCCATTTATTAGCTATATCTATCTTATCCTTGATTTTACATCCTCTGGAAAGTTGCCAACACAAATATCGCAGATGCCGTTTATGTTGTGATATATCATTCCTTTTTCTTTTTGCCTTCATATTGCTAATAATCTAGATCCGTATTTTTTAATGTTCTCCAGCGTATGATTAGTAATCCATGAGGATTATTTTGGGTGCGTGGAACATTCTCAATTTCTCCAGTTGTTATCAATGCTCGACGAATACTTTTCGTACGTCGCTTAATGGTTTGTGTTCCATAATATGTGAACTTTCTACTTTTCTCATCTAATTTGATACTATCGCACATTATTGTACATGTTGCAGAGGAAGAAACGATGTCAGAGAAAAATCCATTTTCTTCCATAGCTTGTTTTTGCTTCAGGGCTGTTCCATCAGCCATATACATAGCCTTCCCTAAAGTCCATTTGATATAATCATCATCAGGAGGAAGAGTAAAAAAATATTGATGGAATAGCTGAATATGAGCCTTTGCCTCCATTACAAAATTTGCTTCCTGCTGGCTTCTCTTAGCAAGAAATGGTATGTCGCCATCAAGAACATATACCTGATTACGTTCTTCTAATAATATCCTTGCCCCATATACAATGAGCATTCCGCAGATAACAACATTACCAACAATCGTCAGCAATACTGTCATCAAGGCCAGTTTTGTCTTTTTTTCTAGACTTTGTATTAACATATAATAAAGTTTGACTTCAATTCTACTATTTTTTTGTGGATGTGGCTTGCTCTCCAGCTTTTGAACCGATGATAGCACCTCCAATATTCCCTGTTGCAGCACCTATAGCTGCTCCTGTAGCGGCTCCTACAGAAGACACGGCTCCTCCAGCTGCACCTGCAGCCATTGTACCAGTTCCAGAGGATACGCCTCCAGGAATAAGCCAAGAGCATACTTCTGGTACCATTCCTAAAATCTTTGCACCTGCCAACATTCCGACAACATACATACACGTTGTACCAATCGCTTGCATTCCTAATGCTCCAATATTGTTCCAATCGGCTGCATTGTGTAGTAATTGATTGTAAGCTGTAAGATCGGATTTTAGATAGTACATAACAAGGAAATCAATATAGTACACGATGAGATATACTAAGAATCCCCAAAGTGAGATAGATAGATACTTTGATATCCACTGAGACCAAGCATTTCTCCATGGTGGAACAATGGAAAGTGCGAACATTATTGGACAGAATAGCTTTAGTACACTGAGAAAAATACGCTGACCAACAAGCATTCCGTAATAGGTCATTTGGAAAATAATTTCTCCAATAAAGCGAATGACATCATTAGCCCACTCGCTGATTTTAGTTTCCATAAGAACAGCAGCTTGTTTTGCATAGTTCTGTATACTGATTCCGATATTCTCTACACTGTGTTGAATTTTGTCGAGAAGTCCATCCTCCGTTGCTGCATCCTGTGCTGCTTTCTGTTCCTCTTGCTTAGATTGCTGACTACGTAGCGAGTCCATATACTCTTGCTGTTTTGTTGCCACAGCTCTTTCTAATGTTGCAACCTGCTTGTTTGCAGCCTTTGCCATACCTTGCGTTCTGCTTTCAAGCCAATTACCAGGAACATCCAAAGCACTACATATAAATGGAGACATTTGGATACAGATAGCAAGTCCTACGATACGAAGTATTTTCATTACATCCATACCTCGACGACCAAGCATCATCATCCAGCATTCGTATGAACCAACACAAAGTGCAAGAGTAATTCCTAAACCTCTTGCCATGCTCTGCATCTCACCGAATAGTCCATTTGTAGGGGATGATTTCATCACACTCATCAATTCTGCCAGACTTTCATCAATCACTGGTAAACCCATTGTAAGCAGTTGATTGGTGAAGGCCGACAGCATAAAACCTACACTTAATAATAAGTCAATCATAATATTTATGTCTTTGGAGTTAATAAAAGGCTCTTGCAACACGTGCAAGTGAAATCACTTTTTTTACAAGTTGCTCCATATCTTTTTTAGCCTTTGCATAACCTTTTTCTCTTTTTACATTTTCAAGTTCGTATCCTACTCCTGTCTTACGAAGATAGTTGATATTGGAAGTAATAACCTCATTGCAATCAGTAAGTTCTTTTATACTTCCAGCCATTTTACCTTTACTCTTTATCATACAATAAGTGAGACCTTCCGTAATTGATGACTGCATGTCTGTGAAGAGAGCTTGATATTTGCCATATACGAGGTCTGCATTGCGATCTGCAGCACGTGCAATCTCTTCTTTATTGAGTTCATCTATCTTTTCTCGTTCCTTCTCCACAATATTTTCTTTTAATAATTGTGTAGCAATCTGTTTCTCACGTCGTGGTCCTATTGTTTTTACATTAGAGCGACTTTCATCAAAATGTACTCGCCAGCCAGACTTAAAACCATGCCATTCCCAGCGTTGGGAGGCACCACTATATTTTTTATGAAAAAGATAGTACCACCAATCTGGAGAAAAATCCCAATGTCCTTGTTCCATAGAGCGAATTTGATTCTCTTTTTGTTTATCATGAACAGGATATTGTGCAAAGCATTTTAATGAACCCAATAATGTTATTAGGATAAAGAAAACTTTTCTCATATTTATGAAATATTACTTGTCCAGTTATTTATTATATCTTTTGCAATACCATCATAGACGTCACTATTAAGGATATCCCAAATATAGTCATATCTAAAGCCGCCGAGACTAACACATTTGCTCCAGAAGAGGGCTTGATTTATGAGACTACGGATTACTGCTATCTGCTCTTGAATATTATAAATAACCTCAATACGTTCATCTAATGACGCTTTTAGAATATTAGTTTCAGAAGCAACCAACAGGGTAATTGAATTTTTCAATAGCGATATCCTCTTAGCCACATTATAATTTGTTTCAGCAAAATACCAGACAATCTGTGGTTTGCGGAACAGATTATTACTCATTAGCTTCGTAAACTGAATATATTCCTTCGTTGCATTACCCACATCAAGAGTAGTTTTAGACATTGCTGCAGCAAGGATAATCCATTGATGTGCATTGTTGAGCTTTGAGTTCAGCGTTTTACGAACCTCGTGAAACTTTGTTGTATTCTCGGTTGCAACCCCTTGTTCCAAATAGCTTGCAGAAACCTGATGTACAGATAACTCTTCAGCTTTAGCCATCTGCTTATGAAGCTCTATCAAAGCTGAGATTGTAGGAAGGTCATCTGGTCCAACGATGCCTGCCCAACTATTATAAGTGGACAGAAACAACAGCAAGATTAGTATTATCTTTTTCATATGCTATTTTTCATTTCATATTTCCAATCATTTACAACAGACTCAACCATATTCTTACCTTGAAAGAAAGTAGCCCATGTGAGTGGATCAATATTATATATGAAATTACTAAACGTCCTACAATACTCACAGATGTACATGATTTGCTGTAGACGTGTATTTATATCTATAATATGAGCTAAAAGTTCATTAGCCAAGGTCAGACGCTGATAACGATCAAGAAAATTATAACCATCTCCTTTTCCCAAATGTGCATTTTTAAGTAGTAATGTAAGTTTATCATTGGTCTTACCACTTGTAAACTCAGTAAAATCAACCTTGCCATTATTCACAATGTCTATAAACTTTTCTATCAACCCTACAACATCTGTTTGGATATTGACAATCTCATTCAAGCTATTAATATAATTAATGCCAGGGACATCGATTTATAGCTTTAACAGCATTGGCAGTATTCCCTGGTATCTGAGCAAAGTTCTCAACCATTTTGTTTATAGTAAGTAGACTCTTCTCCAAATCCATCTATGTTCTGCATAGACATTCTATACAGTTCTTTAATAGACTCCATAGAGGCTGTATAAGACATTATCTTATCTTGCTTTTTACGAATATTGTCCAATATAGCATTATGACTACCTTCTATTGCTGTTTGAAAAGTAGTATTACCCATTACTGCTGCTGTACTTTTCCAGTCATAGACGACTCTAACCCAAGCTTTAATATGTAATGTTGAAAATAACACCATTACAACTAATGTATATCTTCTTATTTGTCCCATAGGTCCATAATGTTTTGATATTTATTGATGAGCACAGCAAAATCGAAGTATCTACTAAGATTTATACTTTTCCTATCCTCTTCTATGTGCGCAATCGCCTGTTCTATGTTATTATTATAAGCACGCTCGTATATTTTTAAGGCTTCTTTCTCAACACGCTCTGTTGTAAATGCCCAGTACCACTCTGGAGGGACCTCTACTGAATAGACATCGGAGTTTTGACCTCGGCTTATCCACACCTCCTTGTGATAAGGGATTCCTTCTTTTGAAGGTAAAGCATTAACTGTGAAAATCTGCTGCTTCTGTACTTCAGTTAAGCCTAATATAGAGGATATATCTTCATATCTATCCTTGAACTTACTCTGATCTAAAAGGATCTTCACATCCGAATTATTAATAATAGCTTCTTTTACAATAGGAGAATCTATCACATCGTTGAGTTCCTGTGTAACAACTCCAGCAATTCCATTGAATTTACGAACAGTTTTGTAGAGGTACTTTATATATCCTGCCATCGTTGGCGATGATATAGCCTTCCACGCCTCTTCAATTATAAGAGCCTTCCTTCCTTTTTTCAAGCGCATTTTTTGCAAAAACACATCCATAATGATAAGGACTACAATAGGGAAAAGAATTGGATCATCTTTGATTTTATCTATCTCAAAAACTATAAATTTCTCATCAAAGAGAGAGCTGTCGAATTCATTGTTCAAAGTGTATTCTAACTCTCCGCCTTTGTAGAACTGTTCCAATATAGCTGCAAAATTATCGATGTCAAATTCGATTTTCTTTTCTGTCATAATTTGAGGTATACGCTCTAACGCAAACTCATAGTATGTGTTGAAAGATAGATTTGAGACCCGAAGTTTTCTGCGTTTCTTTTCCATCTTATCTATCTTCTTTTCTATATGCATGAGATACTTACCTTCTATAAGCTCAGGCATAAGCCTAATAAGTTGGCGATTAGCATTTTGCTTCTCTCCATCTGTTGCTGCCTTATCATTGACAATGTTACGCAGCTTGTTAACTTGACGTTCTATTTTTGCATGATGTTCTTTTTCCTCATCAGTAAACTCCAAGTCATCTGTTTCCTTACTTTCTTTAATTTTATCAGATGAATCCACTATATCATCAGATGAAATACCTTCCAACTCACTTATAGTATAGTCACCGCCATACTTCTCCTCTAACTTCTCCTCATAACGTTCATATTCTCCATTCTTTTTTTCTTCAAGAAGTAATCTTTCACGAAGTCGTTCCCTCTCTCTTTCTGAGAACTTTTCAAATGGATGAAAATATTCATCATAATACTCAACCAAAGTCTGGTTAATTATCTTGTCTTCTATTTTAGTAGGCTCTTCATTACCCTTAAAGATAAGGAAGATAAGGGACTTGAGAAACTGTTTCTTCTCTCCAAAATTCAGATTGTACTCGTCAGAAGTAATACAGAAAGGGTTCATAGAAATAGGTTTATCCTTACTGTAGGTGATATATGTACCTTGAAAATAATGACTGATACCCTCATAACTATCTCCTGTATCAATCATTACAACGTCAGTATCCTGCATCAAAAGCTGAGCTACAACAGAATTCATGTGGAAACTTTTTCCGCTTCCACTTGGACCAAGACAAAAAAAGTTTGCATTGTCGGTCATCTTAATTTTTCCTTCCTTACCTGTAATATCAATAGACACAGGAATACCCTGACGGTCAGTATAGAATACATTAAGTCGTGATTCCTCACTATGCTTCATGTGTTCTTTATAGAAAAGGCAGAGAGCAGCATCGCCTAGAGTTAGGAATAAGTCGTAATCCTTATTAAAGGAATATGACATTCCTGGAAATGAGTTGGAAAATAGCTCTAATTGGTTATAACAAGCCTTAGAGGGCATAATACCACAGTCATATAGTTTTGTTTCTATGAACGATCCGACCTCATTTACTTTGTTAGAGGACAAGATGCGATAATATTAAAGTTGCAATAGACGAGTAACTTGCTTTCTTTAGCAAGCAAGTCAAGAACGTGGTCAATATCCGCCTTAGCAATTTTATTACTAGGATCAGGCATAGAATCATGACGTTTAGCCTTATTCTGAAGTTTCCTCATGAGAGAACGCTGATGTGGAACCTGTATGACCTGATTATACACTACACAATCTGTCGATGGAATGTCCGCAAGAAATGATAGTAAATCTGTTGCAATACTAAAGCCATTAACTGGTAAAGTATTGAAAGGGCGAATATAGGACGGTAAGTCTATAGTGTCTATATTGACTATAGAGAAGGATTTTATAGCTCTGCCTCCTGTCTTAATATACTCATCCGTCACTGTCATATTATTCATTGAGAAGGGCTGTGGCTTAAAGTCAAAAGCAAGAAATCGGTGTACATATTCTGCAACCTCTTTCTTATTTAATTTGTGACTAGAAATATTTTTTTCTGCCAATATGTTGATTACTTTACTGACCTTTGAATGAAAATCCAACCATGCTTTGGGATCATACTTAATAAAAGAACTTTGCTTAAATTCCTGAGTGATAATAAAAAAAGTACGTATATTAGTATATTCACGACCTCTAAAGTACTTGAAATATGATTTATAGAGGAAAGTTCATATCATCATTAATTTCATAATTATATCCTTGTTTGCAAAAGACATCCTGTTTCTGTATACAATAGCCTTCACCAAGGGTCTGAATGATATTATTGAGAATATCAGTATAAGCATAGTAGAGAGTTGCATCTGTACTGTATTGTTGGATAGGATTCTCTATTTCTAAGATAACAGACCAATTGCCGTTCTTGGAAAAAAGAACAGTATTTATAAGATTCCCACGTGCATCTCTAATATCCTCTAGTTCTGCATATAACTTATCAAATGGTCTTTCTTTCTTTTTTGCCATACTTAATATTCAAATAAACCTGCATAATGGACTATACCTTTGTAACGTTTCTTTGCATGTAGTCCTAGCTTTTGCTTAATAAAAATGATGATGATTCCTGTACCTGAAATGGCAACTAAGGCAATAGCTCCTGAAAAGAATCCTAGTAAAATGTTGAAAATGAGAAATCCTATAAATCCAAGTAGGAACGTTCCTGCAGCATAGTATATGAATTTACCACGTATCCCCATAAACTCTAAGGGTTTCTGTAATCCTTTGTAGACAGGATAGTTATTGAACTCATCCATTATATTAGAAAAGTCTATTCTTGATACAACAATGATATACACCGATAAAGACTCCTAAAGCTGGAGACTATATCGGGTATATCCTACTTCTAACCTATTTAAAGAACATAGGGAGGGCTGTTGCCATAGCAACCATTGCTACACATCCTCCAATTGTCATCATAATGGTTTTCTTAACATCCTGATCACCATTTTGCATCTTAAAATAGACATTGAATGCACCTATCAGAGCTATGACTGCTGCGATTGCATACATAAGTTTCTTGACAGGTTCCGCATAACTGTTAATTTCTGTCGTAGCAGACGTGAAGCCACCTGCTCCACGACTCTGTGCAAATGCCTGTACGCCGCCTATAAAACCAAGCATAAATAGGGTAAAAGCACGATTGAGAGTAGTTTTAAACTTACTTGCTTTGTAGTTTGCAAGTACTAGATAACGCTTTAATTGAAACATTGAAGTAAATTTTAAGTATTTCGAATTAAAGTACCGACAAAAGAAGCCTTTTACCAACTACAAAACAACAGTAGCGGTTGGTCGGCTTTGAACCTATAGTGTATTTAAAAATGAATTATTATCTTTCACCTTTTTGTAATGTCCTGGCAACAATATAATAATCGGAGCCAACCTCATCATCCTCCAGCGATGTTAGCATCTCCTGCAATTCTTCAACTTTAATTCCACCAGACAGAACAGGAACAGAATCATTACTATCAGTTGTATCATGAGAATTGCTTTGTAGAACTTTTGTTTCTCCCTTAGCAATATCAGAACTTGCTTTTGTTTCCTCTTTCGTACTGCCAGCTTCATCCGCGTCATACAGAGTAAAATTTCCAAGTTCATCTTTTATATCAACTTCTTTCTCGTCAATAGAAGCTGTCGATACGATTTCTCCTGTTTTATCAAAATAGAGATCGTGAATAATATTATAGCCATAATATCCAGCATAGCCAATGATAATTATGGTCATGAACATTCCAAACATAAATATAAGTTTTTTGATTTCATTACTTTCTGCAACATTATAAAGTTCAAATAAAAGGTCTTTGCAGAAACTTCAACAAAAGTACAATTTTAGTCACTAACGAAAAACTCTTTAATGATAGATATGAAATACAGAGAAGAAAAACTACTGGACTAATAACGTTTTACAATTTATTTTTTTAGTTTAGTATCTACTTACAAGTACAAAATAAATACGGACCGCTATATAGAAGCTGTCCGTATTATGATAACAAAGTAGAGTAGGTAATTATTGTTTTTCTACTTCCCAAGGTCGATTAGAAGGATAATAAATGCCATTCTTTTCTGTTGAGCGTGCTGTGTATTTAACTGAAACGACATCGCCGACATGGACATCAAACTTGTCTATATTATCTTGTCCAAAAGTTTCTAACACCCAAACTTCTGGGTATTGTTGACTCTGTTCCTCAACGACCCACTGCTGTGAAGCCCATTTACCTCGTTGACTCTCTCCTGTTCTGGTTTCGCCAATGGCAATAACCTTTCCAATGCATTGTGACATAAATTCTTGATTTTAATGATTACTTGTATTTATTATGTAAAAGCTCTTCAGCTATCTGTTCTTCTGCTGATCCGTTTTCAAAAACAAAATCTATAGGGTAAAAAGCAATTACCGTTTTTTGAATATTGAAACCCAACCTTCGTGCATCATCTTCTATAGTGTTATGACGTCTTGTTTCTTCATCTATAAAAACATCTATACCATTACGTTCCACAATATATCTGCATCGTTTGAGTCTATCCCTCATGTGATACTTCTGTTTATTGGGATAGACTTTTATCTTTGTTCTTGGGTCCAATCCAAAAACAGCACGAGCACGCTCTTTCTTTATTATACGCTTACGTGTTTCTGACATAATCTTACCTGTATCTTGTTTACTTCTTTTTTTATACCCCTTGCTAGCTGCATTATTAATAATATTGCTAACAGATGATAAGGAAATACTCAGCATTTCGGCAACAAACCGATAGGAGTTTGTTTTTGACATCTTTAGTACGTCCTTCTCTAAAGATGGTATGATTTTCCTTTTGACGCAACCTTTATTTAATCCCAATTCGTGAGCTTTCTTCTTGATAGAAGATATCGAAATGTCAAGTTGTTCTGACAACCTACGATTAGTAATAAAGGCAAAATTTTCTATTAGGAATTGTTCATTCTCATTATTCCAGATAGTTGCAGTTCTACTCATATTCTTTTCTTTCTATTATAGTCGTAATCAAGCTATCTGTTGTAGCTTGAGAATTAACGTTATAAGTTGATTCTACGTTTTGCTGATACAATTGCTTTCCTTGTTCATATAGATGTTCCACTTCGTTACGTGAGGTTGATAGCATATTTGCCCATGTAACTACAGCGACTGATATCACTAAACCCCATCTCACAATAAATGACAGAAGTAGTTTGCTTATATGGTTGAAATTGTATATAGACATTCTAAGACCCTATAACAATGGTTTCTCAACTTTCCTATATTGATTAAATTCCTTCTTATAATGTAAGATGAAACTACGAAGAATAGCATTGACTACAGTCTGAGTGGAATACCCTTCAACAATATATCGTTTGAATGTTGCTAGAATATCTTTGTCAATCTTGCAAAAGCTTGTAACTCCATCTTTCCCTACTGTTTTAGGAAGTTGTTCTTCGTAAACACATTGTTTACAAAATGAAGTCCATAATTCATCACCAACAATTGTAGAATCATTAATGTTTTGATTCTTTACATTCAATTTGTCTTTTTTCTTTGTTTGCGAAGGAACTGCATTCGTAATAGATAAGTTTCCTTCTTTATTTTCTCCCTGCTTATTAGTGACTTCTGTTTGTCCATGAATATCTCGTAACATCCCTTCAAGGGTGTCTGGTAGTTGCATCATAGATGATGCTGATTCTGCTATATCTGATTTATACTTTGTCATTGTCTTCAATATTATATATGGTTCTATAAATGAAATCAAAGCATTGCTTTGTAAGTTTATTGGCATTATCACTATTATTTATCGTATTATAGCGTTGTAAATCTACATAATTGCCAATACGAGGTGCAAGAATACCAAACTTCATCAAGTACTCATCTACCAGTTTCCATGCTTTCTTCTCGTTCCCTATACCAACACGTACATCAAACTTATTACAGATAAATATGAATTTTGCTTTAATCTGAGGATTTGCTAATCTTAGGCGAAGAACAGCAAGGGTGAATGCACGTGTAGAGTCAAGAGTGTTAAGGTCGTAGTAATATGGACAGATAATGTAATCTGCATTCATTAATAACTCTAACATTCCTTCTTGAGTTAAACTGCCAGGAGTGTCAATAATAGTTGTACCAGGCAATGTCTTCAGTTCCTGCATTATAAGTCGTGTGCTTGTAGGACTCTTAATAGTTACTGATTGTACTTTATATGGTACATTCTTTTCTCTCCGAAGGTCATCTTTTCTACGATTAGAATAGGTTTGTTGAGGATCAGCATCTACTACAAGTAGTGGCACTTCACGAATAACAGATAGATAATTAGAAAACAAACCGCAAAGAGTAGTCTTTCCAACACCACCTTTCTGATTAGCAAAGAGAATAATCTTATTATCTTTTACACTATCTGGAATTGTTTGCTTTGATTGTTTTTTCATCCCTCACCTCCTAACTTAGAAAATACAACCACAACCTTATTACAAGAGATAGAGCGATACAAAGCCTGTGACGCAGATATAGACAAGTATCTTGTCATAGCTGCAATTACAAAATAAAACTTCTTCATTTTACCATATTTTAAATACACGTTACATTTTCTATGTGTCCCTGAAGGACATGATTGTTGCGGTTTTAAAGAAAACCTGCTAAAACAACAATCTCCATAGTTTGGAAGGTCACTTGAGCTATAGCCCATTGGAGAGGGACCCCATAACATGTAATTCGCTGACAACAGTACAAGTCTGCCTTTACACCCAAACAACAGGGGTCAGCAATGAAATATGATATTGCAAAAATAGCAATAATTACGTAACTACACAATATTTTGGTAATTATTTTATAGCTTTATTAAAAATCATAATACATTAAAGTTATATTTAATCTAATATCGGTATATAAGAAAAATCTCACACTCATATTGTGTAAGAATAACTTGCATATTCCAAATATTTTACAGAACTTTGCATAATAAGTTATGCATAGAATGAAATGTACTTTATTGTTTGAATACTATTCAGTTATAAAGTCATTATATGCACATTAGCTTATATATTTAAATATAAAAAAATCTCAATACAATTGGAATTGCATTTATGGCTAATAGAGAAGAGCTTATAATGACATGTCTTGCATACGAGACTTTATTCGACGATTTCTCGTCTGTAGATATAGCTAGCATAGCGCAAGATATTCCATATCTTGCAGCTTTGAGTTTTATTGTTGCAAAAGCATCATGGTTTCTATTACTGTTTATCCGACTTAGAAAGACAAAAAAAAGAATTATATGAACTTAGGTGTTCTTTTTTTGAAGAAAAAAGATTCTATCACGGTTAGATGAATTTATTGTGGGGCAAGATTATCCATATTTGATAGATAATCTTAGTACGATTTACTTTGAGATGTATATTCTACAATACTCTAACAAAAAAAGTAAAACTATAGAATTAACTCCAGAACAAAGGATACTTGTATATAAGTTATACCTTTATTGTTCTAGTTTATGGCTTAGAGATCAACAATATAATATTGAAAACTTAAATGTTATAGATCTCAATTTAAAAGTAGATGTACCTGTCACAGAATTTAAATTTCCTTCAGATTTTTTTATGCTCAATTATATAAAAGCAAACGAATTCTTTGTTTTTTTGTGAGAGCAGAAGCCCCTATGATACTATTTCAAAATGGTTAATTTGTGATAAAGGGAAAAAAATAATTTTTCAAGAGTATCTTCTTGATATATTTGAGCTATTTAGACATACTACAAGTGATTACATTTTTCAAGAAAAGTAAGCTTCCAAATGCAGTTCATTGGGTTCTAGATAATTACTGTATTGGCAAATTAAATCAAGAGCAACTATGCGAAAAATAAAAAAATAAAGGTATAAGGTTTTTAAGAAATCATTTCTTTGTTAAAAATAGATGATGATTCATTTCTCCTTTTGAACCCAACTTTCTTGACAGATAAATTTTATGAAGGAATTGTCTTTGATTTATGGAAAAAGTATAGAAAACCATAAAGGGACTAATACTTTAGCAGATAAAATAAAAGACTTTACTGTTCTAAAATCTATGTTAGGAAGTTCATTTTCAGAGGAACATCTTTTCTATACGATTATGGACAAGTGTTTCACTTCCACTTCTCAAATCAAAGTAAGAGGGTCAGAACTCTCTGGTGTTGAAGCACCTCCAGACTACTACCTTAGAGAAGGCAACAACATTTTTTTCTTTGAGTGCAAAGACGTGTTAATCAATAATGACAAAAGATACTCAACAGAAATAGAAACAGTAAAGAAAGAACTTTTAGATAAAATATGTAAGGATAGCACTTCCGAACGCAAAGGCGGTGCTCAATTACTCTATAGTATTAACAAGTACATTAATGAAAAATAGTCTTTCTAAATTTGATAGGCCATATAACGATGGTGACAATGTCTATCCTATAATTGTAACAACCAATAGTGTGTTTGATGCATATGGTGTTAATCAACTAATTATGTGTAGATTTATAGAAATTGCTAAAAAAATAGATATAGCTCACTTAGGGGTAAACTAAAACTACCAATTATCATTAATATGGACTGTTTTTATTAGATTAATGAATGACTTACATAATGGAAATATTAAATTTAATGAACTTCTAGATAAGTATCAGTCTATGTATTTGGAGAAGCCAGAGATGAGATTTAAGCCATCATTCTATCATTTTATTAGAACACTTTATCATGGTCAACAAAAAAACGAAAGCTGAAATATCTTATCTATTTGGTAGTTTATTTGAATCGCTAGGTAAAATCGCCACTACCTTATAAAAGCTGTAACCCATTTATAGGACACTATTATAATTGATAAAGGGAGGTTAATCGTAAGGGGATTATATTGAACTCACTTTAATTACATATTACTTTTTCAATATTATAATAAAAGCGGAATGGGATAAGAAAAAAATTCTTATCCCATTCAATAGTAGAGGAACTGTTAAAAACCTAAATCACGTTCTATTCTCTAACCTAAGTATTTGTTTACGTAATTATAACCTCTACGTTATCAAAAACCATATATATATACAACTACAAATATAGCTATTTATATCCAATATTTCATATTTCTCTCTGTGAATTTATTTTATGGTTCTTCTTGTGTTTCACTTTGCACCTATCAAGTTATTAATGAGAACTTTATTGAACCAATATGTTCCACCGACTTTTTTGGTAGCTGAGTCGATCTTGCCACTCTTTACAATTCGACACACAGTTGGAACACTACAGTTCAAAAACTTTGCAAGAGATTTATAGCCAGACACCCATACTTCTTCATCGAAAAGTTGTTCTTTCGTAAATTTAGAGTTTTCTCTGTATGCTTCCAAAAGAGTGACAAAATCCTTCACTGACAATTGAGCCAGAGGAGTGCTTAATAATGTTTCCGATATTTCCATTGTTTCCACTTTAACATATTAATACTTACTAGTGGCAAGATGCCAGCATGTTGCCGTTTTAGAGAATATATTAAAGTGTACTGGGTATACAGCAGTAATTTAACCAGTAATTGTATTAAAGTGCTTAGAAACGACGCTACAAAGATAATAAATTTTATTCCAGATAGACAAAAAAAGTAATGCTATTCATCAAACTGCTTCATGTATGAAGACTTAACCTCGTCTGCAATATCGATATATGGCTTCATTGCTTTATAATCACTATGCCCAGTCCATTTCATTACTACACTTGGTGGTATACCCTTAGAAAGTGCAGTACATATAAATGTACGTCGACCACAATGGGTCCCTACAAGTTCATATTTAGGCTTAACCTCATCAACTCGTTTATTTCCTTCATAATGGGTAGTCTTTATGGGTTCATTAATTCCTGCTAACTTACAAAGCGTATGAAGTCTTGTATTCATCTTTTGATTACTGATAACTGGTAAAACCTTTTTCCCTGGAAAAGATATTTCGGAGTATTTATTCAAAATAGCCTGTGATTTACTATTAAGTTCTATCATAATTCGGTCGGCAGTTTTTACAGTTACAATCTCAATCTTTCCATTATGAATGTCATCCCACGTAAGGTTGTATACATCAGAGTATCTCAGACCTGTATAGCAACAAAATAGGAAAACATCACGGACAGATTCAAGCGAAGTGTATTGCTTTGGAATAGTCAAGTTCTCAACCTTTTCAAGTTCTTCCTGTGTTAAGAATATAACACGTTTACTTGCATTTTTCAATTTTGGCTTGAAATATTCAAAGGTATGATTCGTATGATATCCTTTCTCGTAACACCATCGGAGAAACCAACGTAAGAAACCCAGCTGCTTGTTAATAGTACTATTTTTCATCCCCTTTTTACCTAAGTAGTCGATAAAGTCGGCTATTCCATTCTCATCGAACTTATCAAAGCTGAGTTTCTTATTAAACTCTGATAAATGATTGCGAAGAGCAGCAAACTTTTCAAATGTTGCAGGAGTCCAATCATTGAGTTTTCCATTCACTTTTACAAACTCATCAAAATTCTTCCAGAACTCATTCTTCTTCAGCTTTGGAGGATAATTGTCTATTTGTTGAACATTTATAGTTCCACCATTTTCTGTAGATTCTGCCATAGGTCGCCCTTGCGGGGCAGATTGCTTTTGAAACTTTTCTCTGAGTTCTTTAGGTGATGGGATTATCTGTCTCAATTCAAATTCACGGAAAACAATAACCATATCTGAAAGCATTTTAAAAAGATGATCATTTAAGTCATTAGCTATTGCTATACTTGAATTTATAGGTAATACTCGTTGCTGCACATTGTCCCAACTTTCTTTCTTAATGAAAATTCCTGTTTGAAAGTCAAGCCTATTGCCAACATAAGAAACTCTCATTCGAACCCTATAGTCTGATTTCCTATAATATCTTATTGAAAATTTTATGGTACGCTTTATAATCATGTTTGATAACTTTTATTTCAAAGTTAATCAAATATCCATTTTTACTTCACTTTTTGGCCCATAAAACGCAAGCTTTTGTACATTTAAAGAACCTAATTTAACGGATGTATCCAATTACAATTCATTTTATTATATCACCATTAGTCCTACTTCTAATAAAGATTGTATCTTTGCACAACAAACTATAATAATAAGATGATACACGGTAGAAATAAAATAGAACAAAAAAGGGGCTTAAAGGGTAACACAGAACTTTCAAATGTCAAATGTATTCATGATTACTACATGAACACACTAAATAGTTGTAGGCAAGATAGATTGTGCGACAGTAATGAAGAACTTGAGATGAAAGCATTACAAGCCCTTGGTAGTGTTTGTCCTGTATCCAATATTCAGCCTATGGTCTTACCAATGTTTGACAATGCACGGCTCGTAGCAGGATTCCCCTTAGCACTTGATACCGATGAACAAGCTCAAGATGTAGATATACTACGAATGCTTTGTCCAAATCCTGAGGCTTCCTTCTTGATTAGGGTGAAAGGAAACTCTATGATTGATGCGAAGATCTACGATGGGGACATCATTATAGTTGATAAAAGCAATCGTTCTCCCAGCAATCATGAAGTAGCCGTCTGTGAGTTGAATGGTGAATATACTATTAAACATGTATTGCAAAAGGATGGTAGGGTGTGGCTATATCCTGCAAATCCTGACTATCAACCTATTGAAGTAAAAGAGTGTGATGATTTTTCTGTATGGGGAGTTGTCACCTATACAATTCATAAGCCGAGAGTTTAAAACGATTATGTGGGCACTTGTAGATTGCAATAGTTTCTTTTGTTCTGTAGAAAAGGCATTCCATCCAGGTTTGTCTGGCAAGCCTGTGTGCGTTCTTTCAAGTAATGATGGTAATATCGTTGCACTTACACCCGAAGCAAAGAAACTTGGCTTACGTCGAGGTGATCCTGTCTTTAAGGTTCAAAACATTATAGAACAAAACGATGTAAAACTGTTCTCTACTAATATGATGCTCTATGCAGCAATGTCACGCCGTATCATTTCTATCCTACGTAAAAGTATACATCATGTAGAAAATTACAGTATTGATGAAAGCTTTTGTGATTTAAAGGGGTATGAAAAGATGTACAATCTGGAAAACTATATGCGTGATCTAGCTGAAAAGATTAATCTTTGGGTCGACGTGCCTGTGAGTGTGGGTATTGCTCCCTCCAAAACTTTAGCGAAAATGGGTAGTAAGTTTGCTAAGCAGTACAAAGGATACCACTCAGTCTGTATGATTGACACTGAAGAAAAACGACGTAAGGCTTTAGAACTTTTCAGCCTTTCCGATGTATGGGGAATAGGTAGAAAAACTTTGGCGAAATTAGAATACTATGGCATTCATACTCCATTAGAATTTGCAGATAAAAGTGAAGGGTGGGTTAAAAGTCACTTTATTTTGCCTGTTGTACAAACATGGCGTGAGTTAAATGGCATCGATTGTATTGATACTACTGAGATTATTGCTAAACAAAGTATCTGCACAAGCCGAAGTTTTGGAAATATGATTTCTGAGTTTCAAGAGCTCAAAGCGTCAGTTGCCCATTTTGCATCAGCTAGTGCCAACAAACTGCGTGGACAACGATCTTTCTGTCAAAGTGTGACAGTATTTATTACTAGTAATAGATTCCGTGAAGACTTACCTCAATATAGTAATATTCTAACTTATACCTTGCCTACGCCGACTGCAGATACATTGGAAATTACCAATATGGCTATTACAATTCTAAAAGACATATATATCCCAGGCATTAAGTATAAAAATCAGGCGTTATACTGAGTAATATTACGTCTGACAGAGTTTTAGAGCAAACTCTATTTGATCCAGTTATAAATAGACTTGAACGTCGTAATTTAATGCGAGCAATTGATAATATTAATCAGCGTTATGGAACTAAAACTGTACAGTTGGGAGTAGAAGAGATTGGGAAACAGATTTGGGCTTCAAAATGTGAAAGACGTACTCCTAATTATTTAACTAATTTAGATGAGCTATTGACCATAGAAATCTAACAATGGTCTGTGGCTTGAGAATAAATAGATGGCAATTATCTTATGGCATTCGTCTGCAAACATAACATATTAGGCACAGCTTTCATCACTTTAGTGTTTAGACGATAAATCTTATCACCATATTTTGACTGCTTTAGAAGATAAAGTACATACCATAAATGTTATGAGTCGGTGTGACTGAAAAGAGAGTATGTAGTAGTTCTCTTTATTTTATAGTCAAGTATTTACCTTTACAATAATGAAAAACTGTTATTAGTGCTATTAAACGACAAATAAACACCCATTTTATCGACTAAGTATTAAAAATTTTTTTAATAATTCTATTGCTAATAAAAAAATAAATCTGTAAATTTGTCACCGGTATTTATAGCGAATATTGTTTGTTTTTTTAATGCTTTTTCAGCAATATATTAATTACGACACATCCTATTTACCATGTGAAGAATATAAGTTTTAACCTAAACTCCTTTAGCTAATTGTAAATGTGAAATAGATATGAGCGTATCAGTTATTATGTATGAAACATGATATAGTTAGTTATGTTTACAAAGTCTGAGATGATATTCTAAATTTATAGAAACAAGAAGAGTTTACTTTATTTAAATAAATAATTATGCCTAAAAACTATTATTCACTACACAAGTTGGGTAAACCTTATGGTCTAACTTGTTCGAAGATGGCAGGAATAGGACTCTGTTCCTTGCTGTTATGCTCATCTCCGCAGTATGTCTTTGCAAATGCAAATTATACTAATGCTACGGAAACTGCTCAGCAGACGTCAAAGATTAAAGGAAAAGTTGTCGATAAAACAGGACTTGCTGTTATCGGAGCTGCTGTTGGCGTGAAGGGTACAAACAATCGTACTGTAACAGACATTGACGGAAACTTTGAATTAGATGCTAAGGTGGGAGATATTCTTGAAATTACTTATGTCGGTCACAAGCCTATCACCATTGCAGCAACTGCAGAGCACATGAACATCACTATGGTTGAAGACTCAAAAGCTCTGGAAGAAGTGATTGTGGTGGGTTACTCAAGCACCAGTAAACGTGACTTGATAGCGTCTGTTTCGACTGTTAAAGCAGACCAAATATCCAATATGCCTGTAGCAAATATCGCTCAAGGTTTGGCAGGTCGCTCTCCAGGTCTGATTGTTAAAGCATCTGGTGGTGGTATCAACTCCACACCCTCTATCTCTATCCGTGGTGGTGGCGAACCTATTTATGTGATTGATGGTGTAATCCGTTCTTCTGTAGACTTTGCTAACCTTTCTCCAGATGACATTCAGAGTATGTCTATCTTGAAAGATGCGTCAGCAACTGCAGTGTATGGTTCTCGTGCAACTAACGGTATTATACAGATTGTAACCAAACAAGGTAAGGAAGGTAAGATAAGTTTCGAATACGATTTTAACCAAAGCTTTGCTCAGCCAAGCATTTGGCCAAAGAAAATGAGTTCTTACGATCGTGCAATATATGCAAATATTGCTCGTGAGAACGACGGCCTTGACCCTGCTTATTCTAAGGAAGGTTTAGAACATTTCAAGAATGGTACAGATCCTCTGAACTTTGCTAATACAGATTGGCGTAGTTTAGTTTTGAATGATTGGGCTCCGATGCAGAAGCACTCCATTCGCTTGACTGGTGGAAGTGAAACGAACAGATATTATATATCACTGGGACACATTAACCAGAACTCGTTGTATAAGAATAATAACCACTGGATGAAGAGAACTAACTTCCGTATCTCTAACTCTGCTATTATTAAACAACTTGGCTTAACTATCAATACTGCTATTGATGGTTATCGTCAACACAGAACGCACCCTTACACTTCTACCGCAAGTAATTATTATGGTGTGTTCTCTCATATTAACGATAAGCCTAGTCGTTATCCAGGTCTTAATAAATTCGGCTTACCATATAATATTACAGACAACCCTGTAGCTGAAACTGCTAATGATGCTGGTTATATCCGCAATATAGAAAATGTTATTAATGGAAAGGGAGAATTAATCTGGGCAGTACCATGGGTAGAAGGCTTAAAGTTCGTGCAGCAAGCAACTATCGCTATTATGGAGAAACTCAGAAGTCTTGGCGTAAAGACGCTGCTCAGTATGACTGGGAATCAGATTCACCTATCTATGCTAATAAACCAGTATTGGCTCACCAATCATCTACAGGTTATTCGTTCACGAATCAGGGCTTCTTAGAATATGCAAAACAGTTCAATAAACACTATGTTTCTGCATTGGGTGGTTTTGAGCAGTATTACGAAAAGACTGAATGGTACTCATCTCAACGTGAAAATTATGCATTTAACATCGATCAGATAAGTGTTGGTGATGCTAACACACAGACCAATGGTGGCGAAGAGGCTGAGATGGGACGTGCTGCATGGATTGGGCAGGTAAAATATAACTACGACAACAAGTACTATGTGGAAGGTAGTATTCGTCATGACGGCTCAGACCGTTTCGCTCCAGGTAAGCGTTGGGGTACATTCTTCAGTGGTTCTTTAGGTTGGGTTGTGACTGCCGAGAAGTTTATGCAGAAATTAGTAGAAAAGAACATCTTGAATTCATTGAAGTTACGTGCTTCATATGGTGAAACAGGTTTGGATCAAAGTGCTGGTCGCTTCCAATATATGTCTACTTATTCTTACGACCCACATGCTTACGTAATGAATGGACAGTACTATCCTGGCTTTACTGAAGGTAACTTGGCTTCTCCAGACTTGACTTGGTATACTACTAAGCAGTTTGATATGGGTTTTGATTTTTCATCTTTGAATAGTCGCCTTTATGGTTCGTTCGACTATTTCTATTACTCTACAAAGGGTTACTTGGTTGCACCTATCGGTGAAACCTACTTGAACACAGCCCTCGGTATAGGTTTGCCACGTGTCGCATCAAACTCTCAGCATCGCCGTGCAGGTATAGAACTTTCATTGGGATGGAGAGATAATATTGGTAATTTGAAGTATGATGTTACTGGTAACTTTACCATTTATAACACTATCTGGGCATTGGACGAAAGCGAAGCAGAATCTTCACGCTTAAATCCATACCACCGTACACAACAAGTAAAGCAGAACTACTATGGTGCTATGTATAAGAATCTAGGATACTATACTAGTGCAGAAGATGTATACAATTCACCTGGTATCATTAACGCCTATAACTCTGGTTATTTAACTGCTGGTGACATCAAGTACGAAGATACAAACGGTGATGGTCAGATTAACTCTGAGGACTATCGTCGCTTAGGTAGATCAAGTACTCCTCACAATCAGTTTGGTTTAAACATCAATATGAGCTACAAAGGTTTCTATTTCAGCACTTTGTTCCAGGGTTCTTTAGCTTTTGACCTGTACACATCAGGCTCATTAGCAATGCAGACTGGACAAACAGGCGATATGCCTATAGCATACGACTACCAGACAGATTTCTGGACACCTAACAACCGCAATGCTCAGTATCCACGCTTAATGTCAAATACAGGTTTGAACTCTAACAACAACTATGCTTATAGTGATTTCTGGTTAATTGATGGCTCCTACATTCGTATGAAGGACTTCCAATTTGGTTACGATTTAAAGTATAGCTTGTTGAAAAAGGTTACTTGGCTGAACAGATGTAAAGTTGGTATCTCTGGACAGAACATCTTTACTATTTCTAAGGCTACCAAGTACGGTCTTGACCCAGAGCCAAAGGATACAGGCTATTATGGTTACCCTGTAGAAAGAACTTTAGCGTTTACACTTAATTTAGGATTTTAACTTGTAGGCAATTATGAAAAAGATAATAAAATATGGCATTTTAAGCTTGGGATTTGTTTCCATTTCTTCGTGCATGGACACTATGGATACACACCCAACTACAGTTTTTAATGACGAGGCTGTTTGGAACAGTAAGGCAACTGTAGAAGGTTTGTATATGCTGCTTACAGCAGTGTGATTAATAATGGTTATGCAGGTTCTGGTCAGAGCGTTGGTTGGGAGGCACGTACTCCTAATTCAGTAAGATGCTCACAGGTCGGTGAAGGTATCGATGGAGTAGCTACCGAACTTGGTGTAAGCTCTGCCAATGATTTTGGTTGTAATCGTTTTGGCTTACTAAGAAAAGCAAATAAGATTATCCACAATGTGGAGGCAAGCAAAGCCCTGAGTGAAGCAGAAAAGAAAGAACTTTCAGCTCATGGTTATTTAATGCGTGGAATGATCTTCTTCGATCAAGCTCGAAAGATGGGACGCTTTGTTCCAGTAACTCAGGTCTTTAGTATAGATAAACCAGATGAGGTGAAAATTCAGATGACTAAGACTGTTGCTGAAAGTTATGATATCATCATCAATGACTTAACCAAAGCAGCAGATTACTTGCCTACTACCAATATGCCTGGACTTCCTACACGTTATGCTGCAGGAGTTTTACTTTCAAGAGCAGCTCTTCAGGCATACGCATATACCAAGGACAACAAGTATTTGGATATAGCTATAAGATATGCTACTGATGTAATCAATAACAGCGGTTCTACTCTGGCAACAAACTTAACTCCAAGCAATAGCTTGTGGAATGAGACAGATTTGTACAATCGTGAAATTCTATGGGCGTATTATCGTGAGAAGGAAAATACCAATGTACAGAGTTTTGAAGAATTAATGCGTACATATCCTAACATTTCTACCGATAATGTTAAGAACTCACTGAGTCCAGTTGCTTTAAAGCAGGCTAATGGTCAAACATTCGAAGGTTGGGCAATTTATTTCCCTACACAAGATTTAGCTGATCAGTTCTTAGTTACAGATGAAGCCACTGGGCAAGCATTACCATGGTATGAAACTTCGCAGTATACTAATAACGTTGACATTCTTGACCCAACAACTATTACAACAGCTGGTCAGGTTGATCAATACAGCCAATTGAATGGTGACTTGCGACGTATCCCTACACCTCAAGACTTCAATCAGACCAAGAATGGTTATCCTGTATTCCAACGCTACCATAAATTGAAAGCTGGCGTAGGACGTGACCTCAGTGATCTGATGTACAAAGGCCGTGATAAGCGTTTCTATACTACAATGGTTTATGACAAGTGTACTTGGATGAATGAAAATGTGGGCTTAAATCTTGGTGGTAATATCTCAATGGGCGTACGTGATAAGGAAGATGGTGGATGGTACAACACTACTACTGGATACTATTGGAGAAAAAGTAATATCGAAAAACCAGAACCACGTGCATACTACAACTCAAAAGTTGCTCTTCACTTTAACATTACGCGTTTAGGTGAAGCTTATTTGAACTTGGCTGAAGCACAATTGCTTAAAAAGAACATTCCTGCTGCTGTTGCTGCATTGAATGAGACTCGTACAAAGCATGGTGGTTTAGCTCCTTCTACAGCATCTACAGAAGAGCAGGCTTGGGCAGATTACATCCGTGAACGTAACTGTGAAATGGCTAATGAGACAGGAGATATTTACTACAGCTATTTACGCTGGGGTAAATACGGTGGCTACGCTAATCACGGACGAGCTGCTGGTGAAGTTGTTGCTGATCTCGATCGACCTGCATACAAGATTGAGATTAGCCGTGATCGTAGCAAACTCATCGTTAGTCAAGTAACATTGCTGAACAGTGCACAGCGCGTTTTTACAACTAGGCGTTATTTACTTCCTATCAGTCAAGATTTTTTGAATACTCGTGAAGCATACGGTATCATGGATGCTCAGAATGAAGGATGGTAATATTTTAATATACTAAATAGTAAAAGATATGAAAAAGTTCTTATATATTATTGCTGCCATATTTATGGCGATCATACCTACTTCTGCCTACAAAGTGGCTTGGAACATTTGGATGAATTCTCAGGCTGTGACATCACTAATGGTAATGTTTATTGGCGTTACTATGGTACTGAAAAGAATCCTGCAAGTGGAGAACCTGTGGTAAAACAAGTATATTTGGCTGCTAGTCGCAGTCAGGATGTTGAGAATCGTATTTACACTATACGCTACACAACTAAAAATATCCCAGAAGCAGAAAGGGCTAACTTTACAGAAGCAAAGGCTGTCGTTGCTTTAACGATATCAACAGCTGCTACCATTAAGCCCATCAATGGTGCACCGAATCTCGGAGTTCCTGGTGACTGGACTAAGGATAATCAGTACGAAGTGACTGCTGCGGATGGAACAAAGAAGATTTGGACCGTTGTGGTAGAACCATATCAATAATAAATTATTAACATCTTTATTGGATGTAAATAAGCAAACTTACTTTTTTAAAACATAGGCAAAAGAGAAGATAGGGGCGTTGTGAAACGCTCCTTTCTTTGATAAATATAAGTAATAAACAAAAAAATACTATTATGGCAAATATTTCAGTTGAAAATCTATCGTCCTTTTCCTCCTATAAATGTATTAGGATTTTACTCCTATTTTTATGACATTACAAAAGGCTGATATGCCTTTATAGAAAAGTTTAAGTGTTTATTTTTACATCAATTAATTAAAAAAATTAAGGTGAGATCATTTACAATACAAAAATATTTCAGTATCTTTGTTCTCACCAATATAACATTCTTTTTTGTTATTATCCCTAAATCAGCATACAGAAATAACTGTAATCAAACAATCAATAAACTCACATACAACATGAAAATGAACAAAATTATTACCATTGCTTTGATGGTATTTTCAGTTATGGGTATTCAAACTGCAGAAGCTCAGTCCTCGTCACCTTCCACCAAATGGCATTGGGATAAAGGAACTATAGTAGTTGAAACTCCAGAGCGTCCTGCAGGACAAGAACCAGTATTGGGACTAACTGCTAAACCTATTAAAAAAGTACGTGTGGCTTTTGTCGGATTGGGTATGCGTGGTCCATCAGCTGTTATACGTTTCTGTCAGATTCCAGGTGTAGAAATTGTAGGTCTTTGTGACTATGAGAAAGAACGAGCTGAAGCACAACAAACTCACCTGCGTAAGGCAGGTTTGGCTCCTGCTACTATATATTTTGGAGAAAAGGGATATGAAGAACTTTGCAAACGTTCAGACGTAGATCTAATTTACATTGCTACAGACTGGAATCATCATTTTCCTATAGCCAAATGCGCAATGGAAAACAATAAGCATGTTGCTGTAGAAGTACCTTCAGCTATGAATTTGGAACAATGTTGGGATCTGATAAACTTGTCTGAAAAGACACGTAAGCATTGTTTTATTCTAGAGAACTGCTGTTATGATGATTTCGAGATGAAATCATTATTAATGGCTAAAGATGGTGTTTTTGGTGAAATAATCCGTGCTGAAGGAGCTTACATACATGAGTTGTCTGAGTTCTGGACTCACTACTGGAAGGACCCAAATGACAATGATAAAGACAATCTTCACTGGCGTATGAAGTATAACATGGAAAATCGTGGTGACATATATGCTACTCATGGTCTTGGACCTGTAGCTCAGTGTATGAACATTCATAGAGGTGATCGTTTTACAACCTTGGTTGCTATGGATACAGAAAGTTTTGCTGGTAAAGAGTGGGTAAAAATCATACAGGAAAGGAGCCAAAAACGTTCTTAAATGGTGATCATACTACAACGTTGATGCGTACTGCTAAGGGTAAGGTTGTAGAAATCCAGCACAATGTTATGACTCCACAACCATATAACCGCTTATTCAAGTTAACAGGTACAAAGGGGTATGCAACAAAGTACCCAACAGAAGAATTTGCTATTGGAGGTCAAGCGTTAGAGGGTACTGATGCTCCAAAAATGGACGATATTAACGCCCATGGATTCTTGAACGCTGAACAGAAGAAAGCACTCATGGAAAAGTATCGCCACCCTATATTGGAAAAGTACGCCGAAAAAGGACGCCACTTGGGGCATGGTGGCATGGACTATGTAATGGATTCTCGCTTGGTTTACTGCTTGCAACACGGTTTGCCACTTGATATGGATGTATATGATATGGCAGAATGGTGCGCATTGGCAGAACTCGGTGCGCTTTCTATGAACAATAACTGTGCTGCAGTCACCTTCCCAGACTTTACACGTGGTCACTGGAATGACGTAAAAGGTTATACACATGCATATGCAACTCCAGAACAGGAAAAGGCACAAGAAACCTACTCAGCAGCATACACGGATGCACAGAAAGAAGCTACAGCTAAATTGAAGCTGTGGGAACTTTACGATGCAGCAAAAAGCGCAAAGGGTAAGGATAAATTAGCAGCTGAAAAGAAGTATAAAAAAGCTGCTGATGGTCTTAATATTCAAATTGATAAGATTCTGAAAAAGAAGCTCTAATCTATTATAATGAAAAGAATATTTCATTTAGCATTCATAATTTGCACCGCACTCCCAGCAAATGCTACCGACGTAAAGGATGGGCTTACCATCTGGTTTAATAAGCCTATTACGTTAGCAAACAAAGCGATTTGGTGGGGGAATACACCCGAAATGTGGAAAGGTGAGAACAAGCCAGAATCAGCAGGAGATACAGCTCAGAATCCTGATTCTGATTGGGAATCTCAATCTCTCCCACTTGGAAATGGTAGCTTAGGTGCTAATATTATGGGATCTATAGAGGCTGAGCGCATCACATTTAACGAGAAAACTTTGTGGCGAGGTGGGCCTAATACGTCAGCTGGTGCCGATGCATATTGGAATGTGAATAAGCAGTCGGCACATTATCTGAATGAAATCCGTCAGGCATTCATTGATGGTGACGAAAAGAAGGCTGCGTTACTGACACGCAAGAACTTTAATAGTACTGTTCCTTATGAATCTTGGAAGGAAAACCCTTTCCGCTTTGGTAATTTCACCACTATGGGTGAGTTTTATATAGAGACAGGCTTGAGTTCTATCGGTATGAGCGAGTATAAGCGTGCTCTTTCTTTGGATTCGGCGTTGGCAACGGTACAGTTTAAGAAGGATGGGGTGAGATATGAGCGTAACTATTTCATCTCTTACCCGAATAATATTATGGTTGTACGTTTCAAGGCAGACCAACCTGGTAAGCAGAACTTAGTCTTCAGCTACGAATCAAACCCAGTATCGACTGGTAAGATGGAAGCGGATGGAAGCAATGGTTTGGTGTTCAAGGCACATCTTGACAATAACCAGATGGAGTATGTAGTCCGCATCCAAGCTCTGAATCAAGGTGGTACCATCAGTAATGACAATGGGAAATTGAGTATCAATGGAGCTAACGAAGTCGTTTTTCTGATTACAGCGGATACAGACTACAAGGTTAACTTTGCTCCAGACTTTAAGAACCCTCGAACATACGTAGGCGTGAATCCATCTGAAACAACCGCTTCTTGGATGAAAAAGGCTGTGGCACAAGGTTACGATGCTTTACTTCAAGCACATTACAAGGATTATGCCTCTTTGTTCAACCGCGTTTCTTTGACATTGAATGATGGACAAAAAACTCAAGACATCCCAACTCCACAGCGTTTGATAAACTATCGCAAGGGTCAGGAAGATTATTACTTAGAGGAGCTATACTACCAGTTTGGCCGCTATCTACTAATTGCCAGCTCACGACCTGGCAACCTACCAGCCAACCTGCAAGGCATCTGGCACAATAATGTAGACGGACCGTGGCGAGTAGACTATCACAACAATATCAACATACAGATGAACTATTGGCCAGCAGGCTCTACAAACTTATCAGAATGTACGCTTCCGCTGATAGACTTCATCCGTACGTTAGTTAAGCCAGGTGAAAGACTGCGAAAGCTTATTTCGGTGCGAGAGGTTGGACTGCTTCTATCTCTGGAAACATCTTCGGATTCACTGCACCATTGGAAAGTGAAGATATGTCATGGAACTTCAATCCTATGGCGGGTCCGTGGCTTGCTACTCACGTGTGGGACTACTATGACTATACACGAGATAAGAAGTTCTTGAAGGAGGTGGGATATGACCTCATCAAAAGTAGTGCTATCTTTGCCGTTGATTATCTATGGAAGAAGCCAGATGGTACTTATACAGCAGCGCCTTCAACCTCGCCAGAGCATGGACCGATAGATGAAGGTACGACCTTCGTACATGCGGTAATCCGTGAGATCTTAATGAATGCCATAGATGCTTCGAAAGTCTTAGATGTAGATAAAAAGGAGCGTAAGCAATGGGAAGAAGTCTTGAGAAAGATTGCACCTTATAAGGTAGGACGCTATGGTCAGTTGTTGGAGTGGTCGAAGGACATTGATGATCCCAACGATCAGCACAGACATGTAAACCATTTGTTCGGCTTACATCCTGGACATACTATTTCACCTATCACAACGCCAGCATTGGCAGAGGCATCAAAGGTGGTACTGAATCATCGTGGTGACGGAGCTACAGGATGGAGTATGGGATGGAAGCTCAACCAGTGGGCACGCCTGCATGATGGAAATCGAGCATATAAACTCTTTGGAAACTTGCTGAAGAATGGTACATTGGATAACCTGTGGGATACTCATCCTCCTTTCCAGATTGATGGTAACTTTGGTGGTACAGCTGGTGTAACCGAAATGCTGATGCAAAGTCACATGGGCTTCATCCACTTACTGCCAGCATTGCCAGATGCTTGGAAAGATGGAGAAGTTAAGGGTCTTTGTGCAAAGGGTAACTTTGAGTTAGACATCCACTGGAAGAACGGCAGTTTGTCTTCCGTTACTGTTCTTTCAAAAAACGGTGGAAACTGTGAGTTAAGATACAAAGATGACAAATTTGTTTTAAAGACTGTCAAGAGTAAGAGCTATACTTTAAACTATATCAACGGAAAGTTTGTACCAGTTAATAGTTAAGCGTATTATAATATTAAGAAAACAAAGGAATCTGTTTAATAACTGATTCCTTTGTTCTTTTCTGGCATCTATATTCGCAGTTTCTATTTACTCGCATTGCAGATAAACCTATGACAGTTTGAATTTATCTGGACAGCAAAAATCTTAAGGCTTTTGCTTTTTACAATAAAAATATTGTTTTTGTTAGTAAGAATTATGATAGTTGCCTTTTCCTATTTTTCCTTTACCTTACTTACAATTCTTTGTATGTCAGTTTGGGAAAGAATCCAGTATTCTTTTTTTCTCCTCAATAATCTTATAAAGTTCTATATTGCTATCAATTTTAGAAATGAGTTTTTTTATAGAATTGACACTTCTCCTTATTCACTCGTTTACCAAAGTATATAGCTTTTAATTTTTTTATATGATAAAATGCTGAAAGATCTTTTAAAATTGCTTTTTATTATATATTCTAATTGCCCTAACCTCATGTTCATCTTTCCATATAGGGTCTTTGACAGATAGTATATGCATGATCTTTTCGTCAACACTACCTTTTACTATAGGAAGTTGATTTTGATAATCAATTTTTGTCAATTTCCAGTCTTTATTATAATCCCCTGTTATTTGTAATTCAAAACAGCATCCTTTATGGCTGTCTGCATAGTGTGACCACATTAAGAAATTATCAGGAAAATCCTGCTTGCCTTCCTGTTTTGTCATTAAAGAGCAGATTCTTGTAGCTTCAAGTTGTCCATATATCTCTTTGAAATCGTCTTTAACCAAACCTTCACGATTAAACTTACCCTCCATTGGATCATTCAACTCTTTGTATACAGCACCGTAAAGTTTTTTGTTGAGAATAATTTCGATGATACGTTCAAACTTATCAAGTCTTTGGAACTTATAATATGTTTTATCTTTCAATTCACACATATTTATCTTGTTTTTAGTGATAACGCAACTGGTTAATAATCTGTATTTTGTTTAGCTAAAATGTTTTTATAATTATTCTATTATACTGTCATATTATTATAACATCATCAAGGCATATTATAATTGTTTATGACTTGATGGTGATTGTAATTTCTACTATCTTTTAAAGCCAACTCCGTCAGTATTAAGGTCTTCTTCTGTCTGTAGCTCATTTCTTTCCACAATACTGTAATTGTTTTCTTTAAGCTTTGCAAGAAGTAACAGACCTATTGGTTTGACCTCATCGATGAAGTCCTAATCCATATTGAAATTCCATACCTTTTTCAAATCTTTCCGTGAAGTATTTGATTTCTCGTCGGGGAAGTCCTATATTTTCTGCCATATTCTCCCAATACTTCATGTTTCTTGTTACATCCATTATAATCCCTCTTGCGGTTATTTCATCCAGCATATAAAGCTCATGGGCATTGTAAAGGCTGTTGAGAGAACTATCGTTTGTGTTGGTATCGATAAGCAATGCTTGAAATATACCATTTGTAGGGTTCATGTCGTATGCAGGAGATAATTCCCAACCCTCCCTTCCAAGCAGGAACGAATGATTTCTAAAATGATCGTCTGTATTACCAATACAGATATTGAAGGCAACTCGCTTGTATAGTTCTTCTAAATTAGCCTCTATATGGTTGCCACCTCTTGAAATGATAAAATCCACAATATCCAAATAGCCTTTTCCAGTTCTTTGTCCGTCGCCATCAGTGAAGCCAAGGATGGTGAGAGAAGAAGCCATGTGGATTCTCTTGTTGTCTTCTGTTCTATCAAATCTCTTAGAGAGAAGTATATCTTGACCATTCCCTGCCCTAATTATCTGTGTTTCGGCAACATTGATACCACATTCCTTAGCCATCAGATGAGCGAAATGTTCCCAGCGTGACATATTAATGTCGTCATTGATAGAAGGGAATTTGGCAAGATAAAGATGACCGTCACTTTGCACACAAGCCTTTGGTCGTGCGCCACCCATCGAAGAACCAGGTTGGAAAAGCCTCTGTACCCACTTCTTTTCTGGTTCCAAATGCTTATACTCGCTTTTCTCAATCTCTTTAGCAGCTTGTAAAAGTTCGTCAATGTGTATAGCAGGCGGAACGCTATAACCAGGCGTAGAGCTGATAAATACTCCGCTATCTGGATCCTTAAAGCGAAAACCACCCATACGCAGCTCGTCTTCCACACCTTTAAGATAGTCCCAATCAGATAAGGTATGGTTTGATTTCCCTTCTGTCTCAAGTGAAGTACGCAAGTCAATCAGTCGTCGCCCCCATCTGTCAGGGAGAGCATCAGAAAAACAACCGAAGATATGGTTATCTCGGCTATATTGTACCCCAGTATATGGGCGGAGGTCTTGCCCAAAGTCAATTTTAGGAAAGGTTTTGAGCCAGTTTTTATCAAACTCAAAAGAAAACACATCAGAGCCTCTTAGGTATTCATGCCCAAGAGTACCTACCTTCTCTTCCTTATCCATCCAGTCGAAACTGGCTATCACATCTAATTTTTTTCCATATGTTATCTTTTTGAAGCTCGTTTCTTATTCTTAATGCCTAAGTCCTGTACCATGTGCCCAAGCTCGTCATCTTTTGCTAAGTGAAGAATATCATCTTCGAGTTGCAGGGCATTGAGTACCCTCATTACCACGCCGATTGACACTGTAGGTTCACCTTTCTCCAAACGTGAGAGTGTGAGCCTAGTACATTGTGCACGTTGTGCGACTTGATCCATGGTCAGGTCTCTTCGTAATCTGGCGAGGCGAATTTGTTCTCCCACCACATTCAGTTTCTCTTGCAGTGCCCTGGTCATCCAGTTGGCTTTGGTGAATTTTGTCATAATGTATCTTTTGTAGTGCAAAGATACGATAAAAAGTTTAGTTTATAATACTTTATTTGTTTTTCTTATATTTATTTGATAACCTTTATTTCAAAGTTAATCAAATATAAAGTTTTGCCCCACTTTTTGCTCCACTATTTACTGATGTAAAATAAATTCATCACAGAGTTAATTTGAAAAAGTAAAATAACCGACTTTTTGAACCCCTTGTTTTTTTGCCCCACTTTTTTTGCCCCACTTTATTTTTACGAAGTATTAGAACCTAAGTTATCAATAAATAAAATATCATATCAAATAATATCAGTAACTACTTGATATTCTGATAATTTTGATATGATTTGATATAAATCTTTAATGATTTTTGTATAGATGTCCA
>BNJV01000387.1_pt1 | contig 128843 bp, 206 predicted proteins | sample 8540591 | NCBI WGS metagenome assembly BNJV01 (sample SAMD00202457, study PRJDB9452) | human saliva metagenome | host: Homo sapiens | reverse complement strand
CGAAGTTACGTATTGCTCGAGTAAGATCATGGTGCTCTGCAGGATGATCTCGTTGGGGATGTAGGAATGACGACGCCGCCGAGATGGCCGAAGGATGATGAGTGGTCGACTGCATCAGCAGCGGATGGGCGATGTTGCTGACCGTCATCCATTTGCCGAAGCGGCTGAGCTGCATCGCGGATGCTGCGCCGCTGGCCGGCGTGCTGGCCTGAGAGGGCCTGGCGTCTGAGATTGGTCTCAACCAGGCGTATCTTTCGCGCACGTTGAAGTACAGTACAGTCACTCGACGGCGCGGCTGGATCAGGATGAAAGCCACCAGCGGCACCAGCGACTGGCTGAAGAGTGACACCAGCATGGCGCCACGTAGTTGGCCACGCCCAGGTACATGCGCACGATGCTGGGACGCGGAAGTCTCCTCGAAGGCTTCGATGATGCCGCGATATGCACTGAGCACCTGCACCGGCAGCGTGAAGCGAGGATGATGGTGGCGATCTTCGCCTCGCGCGCCGATACAGGTAGGTGATGAGGCTTTCCATCGTCGAAGCCCACCGCCACCAGGTGTGGAAGTGAGCGCCACGCCGATGGCACTGTAGGTGATGACAGGCGCCAGGGCCACGTCGATGGCCGGCGGGATTCAACAGGTCTCCCTTTACGCCGCGCAGGGCGGACACGCCTGGGTGGTGGCACGGCCGATGCCGAGGTCCAGGGCCGAGGCGTAGCTGAGCAGCGTCCAGGCCAGGGCGATCATCCCGAAGCGCTCGTTGTCGATGCGCGAGAGCAGCAGCGGAATGAAGAAGAAGGCCGCAAAGCGGCGTGGAGAAGAGGCCGGCGAGCTACAGGATCTTTGATCGGTACATGCTGTTCGTCGAAGGCAGGCCGGCGGGTCATGGCGCGCGGCGGCAGGGCCGGCGGTTCGTTTACAGCAGCCGCACCAGCTGTGGACCCACGGCGGCGATGTTGTGGTGCTCTCGGCGGCCCGCAGGCCTGCCGCACCATTCGCGAACGCAGTTTCCGGCGAGGCGGCCAGCGGCTTCGATGGACTGTGCCCGCCCTCGGGACCGCTGACCAGCCGGACGCCGGGCTGCACGATGTCGAGTAATTATGCCCACCCGGCTGCCGACACCGGCAGGCCGGTCGCCATGTACTGGATGAGCTTGAAGCCGCACTTGCCCCTGTTCCAGTGTCTTCCGCGCGGCATGATGCCCAGGGCTGGGACTGGTTGAGTTCGGGCCTCGTGTGTCACTGGCCGCAGGGGATGTGAACGCTCTGCACGCCGGGCCGCTGACGCGCCTCGGCGCCGATGATGCGCAGCTCCAGCGGGTAAGCGCTGCGAGCTGTTCGCATATCGGGCGGATGATCTCCAGATATTTGGAGGTGCTGCGAGCCGACATCCAGACGATGCGCAGCCTTGGGTTGTCGGCCGAGACGAGCCGGCTGCCGAAGCAGCCGGCGAGGGTGCGGTGCTACTCGAAGTCGATGGTGCTGGGCAGGATTCTCGACCCACGGAGCGGCGCGGCATTGCGAAAGGCCGCGTGCGCCAGACAGCCGTTGCCGCACGCGGCCGCGGGCGCCATCAGGCGGTCCGATCTTGTGGCCCAGCAGACGCAGCACCAGGGTTTCCGGACTGGTCGTAGTTGTGGAAGATGGCGTCATCGAAATCCAGCACGTAGGGCACGCCATTGTCCAGCAGCCATTTTTCGAGTCCGAAGGGCAGGCTCGGGCGGCAGCCCCTTCTCGATCCAGAGCGGGTCGAAGCGCCCGCTGCCGGTGATGGAGGGCATCTGCTGCGGATGCGCCGCGTAGCCGCAGGCGCTGCGAGATTCCAGGTGCTGCCCGCTTCATACATGCGTTTCAGGCGGTCGCTGTCCGAACAGCGGGGAGTGTTCGGTCTCGATGCCGGGCTCTGATCGCCTGCACGCAGGTAACTGAAGGGTCCCGACGCGGGAGGAGGCTCCTCGGGTGTCGTAACGGGTCAGCAGCGCACTCTGGGCATGGGAAACGCAGTCTCTCCGGCCTGGCGGTCCGTGCGGAGGGCATGCGGCGCTGCGGATTGTCGTGAGCGACGCAACCGGAAAAGAAAGATGTGTCGGTTCTTTTACTGCTGAAGGAAAGCATACCCTACAGTGATGCGGGGCAACGACATGATGGTAGATCTGTTGCGGAATGACAATTCTACGAAATGCCGGGTTGCGTGTGTGTCACACGAAGCGCGCGCGGGCGCTTTTCATGCGCATGGCACTGACGTGATGCGGCCCGCCATGCGCGCCGGTGCTACGGGCAGTGAAGGCCTTCCTGGAAGGTCACCGCTACCCGAGTGGGCTGAAGGATCAGCCCCGGTGACGCTTCGCCGAGCCCCGCCGTGGGTCTCGCCGTGGGTGTTGTACTCCGCCGTAGCGCCGGCGCTCCTCGAAGTCCGTGGTTGTTGAGGATGCACGCCGAGTGCGGACGTTGGCGGCGGCGATGCGCTCCAGACCGACGGCCATGGGGATGAGCGTGGAGTTGGCCTTTGACCACGTAGATGAGGCCCGTGGCGTTGAGCTGATGGGCGCGCGTCGGACACCGCCCAGCGGCGGGTGTCGATGACGATCAGCTCGAAGTGCTCCTTCAGCTGCTCCAGCACATCGGTGAGCGCGGGCTCATGACCAGGTCATGCGCATTGCGGGCGCGGGTGCCGGCCACCAGCTACCGAGATGTCCAGGTCGTTGAGCGGCAGCACGCAGTTCTCGATGGGCTCGCCATGGAACAGGTCGCTCAGGCCCTTGGTGTTCGGGGATGTTGACATGCGGCGCACGGCGGGCTTGCGCATGTCGCAGTCGATCAGCAACGTGCGCTTGGTGCGGCCCTGCTCGATGGCGGCTGGCCGCCATGGTGGACTGCCCTCGCCCGGCAGGGGTGAGGTGAGCCAACCGGCCGCCTCGACGTTCATGAGGGGACAGGCGCACGCCGGTGAGGCAAAGCGCACCGACTCGGAGAACAGCGACTGGGGCTGCAGGTGCTGCAGCATGCGGCAGCTGCTGGCATCTTCGCCGGTCAGCGGGCACGGCCACACAGCAGCGGGGCCTCAGTTTTTCCTGGACTGCGTCGCTGGAGCGGATGACGGCGTTCTTCTGCTCGCGGCTGATGGCCAGCATGGCATGACCGATGGAGCGCGGCCAGCAGGATCAGCTGCGGCTCAGGCGGCTTGGCGACCAGCAGCGGCGGCACGGCCGGGTCGACTCACACGGGCGATCGGGTTCGAAGTCGTAGTCGTGGCGTCGGTTTCCTCTCACCTTGGCCAGGAAGGTCTGTGGTAGATCTGCTGGTTCGTGGCCACTTCACGCCGCAGCACGTTCCGGCTTGCCTTCCTTGCGCTGACTCCTGGATGTTGCCCGCTGGAGGAAGCCCGCTTCCTGTTCCAGCGCACGCTCGGTCTCGCGGGCCACTTCGCAGCAGCGCGGAGATGCTGGAGATGACGGCCTCGGATCGCTTGCACGCGAGCTGCTGCCGCGCCAGTTCCAGTTCGCTCTGGGCCTGCTTGTGGAGGCCGGGTGCCGAGGCACCCATGGAACCGGCCACTGGCCATGCGCTTCTCGGCGTTGGCTTCGGCTGCACGGGCGGCCACCGACGGTCAGGTTGGTGAAACCTCGGGCACCGTCATGCGGTTGCGGGAACCGCGCTGGACCTGCGATCGACCTGTTCAAAGGCGCTGGCGCTCGACGCGGGCCGCGATCGAGGCGGTGTTGGAAGGGAGTTGTCGAGCGGCGCGCAGCCGCCCAGGGCCGACGATGAGTGTGGCCACCAGGCCGATCTCTCACGACAGGCCTGCAGGTTGGCTTCGGCGTTTTTCCAGGTCTGGTGCGCAGCTGGAACGACGACGGGTCGTTCGAGCCAGCGGCTGGCGGTCTGCTGCATGTCGAAGCGCAAGCGTCCAGGTCGGCCGTGATGGCGGACCTCGGCCGCCCGGTTGGCGATCTTGGCGGCCAGCACCGGATCCGACTCTAGCGGATCTCGACCAGCTGGCTGTTCTGATGGCGAGATGTCCAGGCCCGCCTTGTAGCGTACGAGGACCTGCTCTTCCAGGGCTTCCTGACAGTTCCTTCATCGTTGCCCCTCAGCGGCCTGTTCCTTGCCTTCGGGGTGAGCTCGGATTAGCGTAGGTTGTTCTCGCGTCAGCGCCTTGATGACGCGGATGCCCACCTCGCGCGAACGCATGAATTCGGCCTGCGTCTGGAAGAACTGGTGGCCGCCGGCGGGTACGCCAGATCTCTTCCAGCGGCACCACGCTGCGCTTGTTGTTCGATGAGGATGGTGGTTGGCCTGACAGATGGCGTCATCAGGTTGACGGCCACGGTGGCCAGCAAGCACCGTGACGATGGTCGCCGCCGAGCACCGTCAAGTGTTCCCGGACGATGCCCAGGTAGGTGTCGAAGGTGGGCGCCGCGCTGCGGACGAGTGCGACCCGCCGTTGTGCGACCCTGACCGGTTTTCCGGCCGCGGCGGTCGTCGTCGGTGGAAACGGATTGGACATGTTCATAGTGGAAGGTTGCCGCGGTTCGATGGATATCGGAGGCAGACCGCCACGAGCGGACTGCGGGCTGTTTGTCTGGGGGTTACAGGCCCGGGGGACGTGGAGGTCCATGGCGGGTTTTTCCGGATGCCTGGCGGGCAGGCAGAGCTCTCGACGGGCGGGCGCCGGCCACGAGGGCTGACCCGGTAACGGCAGCACAGGGCGCGTTCCTGTTTCGCCACCATGGAATTATGCCGTCATTGACAAAAAAGTCTGTTGGAGATCGGCTTTAGTCGCGTTATACAACCTGCCGTGACATGGGTCACGCGCAGCGGTCCGGTACCCTGAAAGGATGCAACGCCGTGGGTCATTTCGGGGCACAGGTGGCCCGCGGAAAGTTTTCTTTCGTCGCGCCACATCGCCACTATTTGAAACGCATGTGTAACTGAATCACGAGGTTGGTTGACGCTTTTGAAAAGAAATTTATGTAACCTGCCGACACATGGCCACGGGAGGTGCGTACCGCGCAGAGGTTCCACGGCAGTCGTATCGCTGCCCGAAGTTATTGCATGGTGTTTTCGTTAGTGGCCGGGTTATGGTGATGCTCACCCTGGCTGCTGCTGGGTGATTCGTGCGTTTCTTGTCCCCTGGCATGACGCGAACTGGCTATGCTTGGTTTTTTCCCGCGACGTTGGCGGATGCTCGACGCCAGGACCCGGTGGTGCGGCAGGAAGTTGCACGGCCTGCCGGGCCTTCCGGAATCGTTGGCAGCAACCCGCGAGCAATGGTTGAAGAGCGTCGATGTTCGCAGCACAACGCCGAGTGTTCGTGAAGGAGTCTTACCCTGGTCTCAAATACCGTAAAAGTCCCACAAAGGCAAGATCCGCTTCGCTGAGGGCTGTGGCCGCATTTCGGCCAATCACTGATGCGCTGGAAAACACGCCGCAGAGTAGAACTGGTGGATGTCGTGTCGCGACATCGACCCGGAAGCCCCTGCAGAAGGCGGTGGCGCGTACCGGCGCCCGTCACGCCTCCCCGACCGACAAGGCCGAAGCGAAAGCCACGGCTGACATCGTGGTGCTGACCACCCTGTACCGGGCCTGCACGCGGAGCAGGCCATCGAGGTGGCCCGCAGCGGCCGGCACGTCATCAGCGAAAAGCCCACGGCCACCCGCTGGAAGCGACGGGCCTGGCCGACGCACGCCGCCTGCCAGAAGGCCGGTGTACCCGTTCGTGGTGAAAGCAGAACCGCAAGAATGCCACGCCGCAGGCGCCGCGCAAGGCCATCCGCCGGGAACCGCTTCGGCAAGATCTACATGGCGCGTGATCAACGCTTCGGACCCGGCCGCAGTGGATACTACGATGCATGCCGCCTGGCGCGGCACCTGGCGCTCGATGGTGGCGCTTCATGAACCAGGCCAGCTACTATGTGGACCTGTTGACTGATGATCGGCCCGGTCGACCGGTGCATGCTCTACACCGCCACGCTGGCGCGCGACACGAGGCCGCGAAGACACCGGCGGATGAGCGTGCGCTGGAAGAATGGCGCTGGGCAGCATCAACGTCACCATGCTGACCTATCCGAAGAATACGGAAGGCAGCATCGGTGCTGGGCGAGAAGGGCACCGTGAGGGTGGGCGGGAGGCGTCAACAAGATCGACCACTGGGAGTTCGAGGACAAGCGGCCCCGAGGCAGCAGATCCGCAACGCCAGCCGAAACGGCTTCCGTGTATGGCCTGGCCACCCGTTGTACTATCACAACGTGATCGAGACGTTGCGCGGCCGCGCCACGCCGAAACCGACGGTTCGCAGGGGCCTGCGTCAGCTGGCACTGCTGTCGGCAGCCTATGGGTCGGCTCCGGGAAGGCCGCGAGGGCCATCGATGAATTCAGGCAGGATGCCGGGCTTGTCTGAGCACCGGCCCCGGCATGGTTGCCGGGCGCGCTGGAGCCCGGCCGCCTGAACGCATGAGGAACCGGCCATCTGGCCGGTTTTGTTCTTGCCGGGCCGGGTGCTGGCCGGTGTTGCAACCGGGCCAGGCACGGGCACGGCATCGGGTCGGCTGGCACAGGCCGGAAGGTTGTCGGCCCTGGTGTCATAATGAATTGAGGACGGGATGATGACGATCTGCATTGCTATTTGCCGCCGGGCGGATGACGGGTCACGGACGTGATGGAGGACGCGCTGGAGTTGGCGTGCGCCGCGTCAACGGCACTATTGGTCGTGCCGAAAGCGACGCCGCACATCTACCCGGGTACTCGGACAACCAGCGCTCGTCGCTGCCGCCCGTGCCTGCCGAAAGGCGCTCACCCACCCACCAACAACACCAACCACACACAACCCACACACACCACCCCCCCGGCGTTCGGCGGGCAGACGGCGCCGCGCGACCGCGCGGCCGGCGTGGTGCCAGAGCGCACAACCGCACGGCCGCCGCGCATACGGAGGCACGCCGCCATCCGTCCCATCATTTCGCAGGCATTGCTCAACGGCTGACGGAAGAAAACCCGCGCGCATTCTGAACGAAAGGGTACGAGCCCTGCTACGAGCCGCCGCCGGCGCAGCCGCAACAGCACCACGCCGGCGCACCGCGCCGCAGGGCGTCATCATCCCGCAAGCGCATGCACGCGAACTCGAGACCCTGTCAGGCCGCGCCCGGCTCCGGGTTCCGAGCCGGGGCCTCGAAGTGTTGAAGCCAGGCGGCCATTAGCTGCGGATGAGGCGCCGACGGGCCTCGATGCGGGGTGAAGACGTGGGACGGTGTGGGGCACCATCTCGACTTTGGCGAAGGCAGCGCCGGCCGCTCCAGGCGGCTGGTGAAGATGTGGTGGCGATGGTGGCAGCAGGTCGTAGCGTGGCCATCAGCGCAGCGGGTAGTAGCATCTCAGCCGGATGCTGACGCCGCGCTTGAGCAGGGCCTCCAGGTCGTGCAGCAGAAGCGCGCGGGTGAAGAGGTCGGCGCGGCTTTGCCCTCGCGCCGGCAGCGGCAGCGCCGATCTCGCTGGAGGCGGTGGTGCAACCCGCGAATGCCCAGCGCCTTTCTGCAATGCGGATCACGCCCGGCGCAGGGCCGTATTCGCGCAGCAGCAGCAGGGCGCGAACACGCTTTCCGGAAGGGTCGCTGAAAGCAGTAGGGCCCATCACGAAGAGCCCGACGATGCGCGGATCGCGCGCGCAACACCCGAGTTTGCGGTCCGCGCCGAGCACAGGCCGGCAATGAGGAAGTAGCGGACGGGCGCAAAGCGTGGCGGCCAGCAATGCCATGGCGTCCTCGATGGCGTACGCCGGGAGTCTGGTCCTCGCAAAGCGAGAGCAGGCGGCTGCTGGTGAAAGCGCAATAGTCACGGGGCCGAGCAGGTCAGAGCGGATGAGCGGTGAGTCCCTGCGGCGGCCGCGGTGCGCGCCGCCTCGACGCGTCGAGCCAGTGGGGGCCCACGCGGCGGCATGCTCGCAGTGAGCGGATGAGAGCCGAGGCTGGCTGCCAGGCGGCCGAGGTCTGTCCAGGCAGGCTGCGTGATGGTGCACGATCAGAGCGCGCCTCGCGGCAGGCCGGTTTTCTTCACGATAAGGAATGACGCACGCGTCCATGCCGGTCTCTCCGTGTTGGGAACTTCTGCGCCTGCGGGAGTGGCCGGGAGCTTTCGCCTTGCCGGGGTGCCAGCGGGCTGGCTGCAGATTTCCGCTAGGGCGGCAATGGCTCGTCATGCTGCACCCACTGGCCGTCCAGGGCGGTGTTGGAGGTCCATTCGGCGAAGCTCGAGCGGGAGGTCGTCGAGCTGGGCGCGTCGTGGCCGCAGCGGAGTGCGCGCGAGCGTTGCGGCCTGGAGCAGGTCCTGCGTACAGCAGGTCGTGCACGCCGCCGGCGGGCAAGGGAAGACTGGTCCGGGCCGGATGGGCAAAGCTGCGCCGGCGGACGCGGGTGGTGAGGCAAAGCCCAGGGCTTCGCTGGTGACGTTGCGCTGGCGGGTCCCAGAACTCCGTTCATCCGGGCCAGGGTAGTCCCAGGTGCCTCGATTCGCCGTCCTTGGTGGACGGTTTCCCCATGAGATGAGCGGCGCGGCGCGGGTCAGCCGGATGAGTCGGCCGCTCGCAGCGGCGCTTTGCGGGCGCGGTCCCATCCAGCAGATGGTGGTCTCGGCAGCCGCTGAGCCGGCGCGAGGTGGACATCGGCCAGCAGGATGTCCTGCCGCCAGCGGGTAGAGATGGCGCTGCCGTCCTCAGCCGAGTCTCGTACCGAAGCAGGTCGTAGGCGCAGCGAGGGCACGCCCTGCGCGACAGCCGCGCCTGGCCAGCCTACGCGCAGGCGAGCGCTGGGCGCGGATGGCTTTCCTGGCCGAAGAAGCGGTTGCAGATGAGCACGGCGGTTTCGGGCGCGCGCTCGGCAACGCGCTGGTAGAGATGCCGGCCGCAGCGCCAGCGCGTCACGTCCGATGCGCACCGCATCGGATGAAGGGGGCGGGCGCTGTCGTCTAAGCGCATTCCAGTGCCCGCACGGGAGTGTGGCAGGGGCGGTGGGCGTGGCGGGCAGGCTACGTCCGGCGGGTCATCTCGTGGAAGCAAACAGGGGAGAGTCGACGAGTCACATCGAGGATGCGTTCGGCAGCGCGTCCGTCCCACAGCAGCGGACGCTTCGCCCGAGGCTGGCTGCGAAGCGGGCGCTAACGAGCCACTTCAGGATGTGGGCGGGGTTGGTTCCGGCCAGAACAGTTGGTTCCGTCGGTGATGGTGACGGGGCGCTTCGGTGCTGTCACGCAGGGAGACGCAGCGCACGCCCACGGCTGCTGATTCCTCCTGCGGCCACCGTCGGTGAGGATGATCTGCGCATCCTTCCAGAGGCTGAGGACTCGCGTGGTGACAGCGGCGGTGCGGTGCGGATGTTCACGCCGAGTTCGATGCGGTGCCTTTCCAGGCTGGCGCGGGTGCGCGGATGCACCGAGACTCAGCGCGGGTCCGAGCCAGCGTGCAGCACGCCCACCATGCCGGCGAGCTTTCTCGAGGATGGTCGACGTTGGAGGGGCGGTGCAGCGACGACGCCATAGGGTGTGCTGCCCAGCTCGGCGCGCGCGACGCCCTGGCCGCCGCTGGCAGGGCTGTGCTCGCAGGCGCTGGATCTGGTAAAGAGGTTGTCGATCATCACGTTGCCGACGAAGTGGGATGCGGTCGGCCGGGTGGCCCTCGCGCAGCAGGGGCCTCGTACGCGGAGTGGCTCGGTGACGAAGAACAGGTCGGTGATGGCGTCGGTGGCCAGCCGGTTGATTTCTTCGGGCATGCCGCGGTCAAAAGCGCTGCGCAGGCCGGCCTCGACGTGGATGAGCACGCGCTGCAGCTTGGCGGTGATGGCGGCGGCCAGCGTGGAGTTGACATCACCCACCACCCAGCACGCCGTGGGCGGGTGCTCGGTGAGTTCGCGTTCCAGCGGCCACCATGACCCGGGCGGTGACTTCGGCGTGGGTGCTGCCGCCGGCTTCGAGACGGTGTCGGGTTCGGGGATGCCCAGTTCCTCGAAGAAGATGCGGGTTCATGCCCGGGTCGCTGTGCTGGCCGGTGTCGACCAGGCGGTGGCGCATCTTCCCGGCCCGCTTGCCGAATGCACGGATGAGCGGGGCGATCTTCATGGTTGGCCGGGCGCCGGCAACCAGGGTGATGTCGATGGGCTCGCGTTGACGGAGCGTGAACGGGAGCGCTGAGTCGCGGTGGGACAGGGCTTCGGCAGGGGCACGGGCGCGGAACTCGCAGCCCTGCCGGCGTCAGGATGGGTCAGCGGCAGGGTGAGGGCGAATGGGGCGCTGCCATGGCCACCGGTGAGGGTGGGGAGGCAGGCACGTTGCCGGTGCCGCGCGCCAGTCATGCGCGCTGGGATGGGGCCATCTTCAGGCGCATGACGGCTGAGAGGTAGCGGGCAGTGCCACTGGCGCGCGCCACCGCTTGGGGTTCTCCATGAGGCGGTAGAACCATTCCAGGCCCAGGGTGCGCTGAGAAGGGGTGCGCGCCTGGCCACGCCGGAGAGCACGTCGATGGTGCCGCCCACGCCTGGAAGAGGCCCTACCGCAGGTGGAGTGCCGATGTCGCCATCCAGCGCTCCTGGCGCGGCTGCCCGCAGGCCCACGAACACGATGTCGGGACGTTGCGCGGCAATGCGGGGCGCCACGGTGTCGGCGGCCTCGGGGCTGTAGAGGCGCGAGAGGTCGTCCAGGGTGCCGGGCGGCATGAAGCCGTGGCTGGCACCGGCAATGCAGCAGGCGCGGGCCAGGTGGCGCGGATGGTCTTGAGGGCGCCCGCGTTGGATCTCGGGCGAGGCGCCGCTACAGGTAGATGGACAGGCCTTCGCGCTCGGCGCCGGGTACGAGTTCGGGCATGAGCCTGGAACCGGGCACCCGCTTGATGCGCACGCCATTGAGGACGCGGGCACCGATGCAGGTAGCGATGCCGTCGGGGATGAGACGTCGGATTGCTGCAGCAGCTGGCGAATGACGGGATCGGGTGCGACTGCATGGGATTTCTCAGGATTCTGGCGAGACACCAGCGCAGGGCGACGGCCGTGCTGCGGCAGTGTCTCGACCAGGTCGATACAGTGGTCGGCGATCTGCTCCATGGGCTGGACGATGACGTCCTGATGGAACAGCCGTGTGGTTCGGGGTTTGCTGGGCATCGGTTTCTCTGGCGGAAGCTGAAACGCCCTTGGGAAGGCCGGGACGGATACCGCCCCTTGCGTCCCGCCAGAGGACGCACCGGCTTGCGGGACGTTTTCAGGCCTTTCCTGGCAGCGGGCGCCGGACTTTCGGATTGCCCCACTATCTCGCGTTTGCCCCGACCGGATCATCCCCAGATGTAAGTGTCTTTTCGCGGGTCTGTAAGTGAATATGGCTGTCTTTGTAAGGGATCGGGCCGGGAGGCCGTCCCATAGACAAACTTTTTCAAACCCGATGAAGACTGTTAGTTTGTAAGAAAGTTCCGAATAAATAGTGTGAGCTATTTCCTTGTGTGCTCAAGCTCTTGCGGTTTTGATTCTGTTTGATGCGGCAGCGCGTTTCAGCAGCACCAGCAGCATGCCGATGAGCATGTTTCTGAACGAGTAGTCCAGCGGCCTGAAGAGCTGCCGAGACGCATGGCGCTCACTGCAGGCCGGGCCCGGCCGGATAGCCCAGTCGCAGTTTCGCCAGGCCAGCCGATAGGCCATGAGAGGGTGATCATCAGCGACGTGAAGCCGACGATGCCGTAGGCGCGCTGGGAGTTCGTCGACGAAGGCGCTGTGGGCAATGAGGTGGCTGCCGTTCAGGCGCGGTTGTTGTTCTTGGTGCCCTCGCGGCCCACGCCGAAGATGAGCTGCAGCGGTTCGCTCTCGGCCCAGCCCTGCAGGGCGCCGGGCCCTGCAGCGTGAGCCGGCCGCTGGTGAGGGGTGTCGGCACTGGGGCCGTGGGCATGAGCGTCTGGCCGGTGAGCCGGTTCTGCACCATCTGGATCATCTCGGGCTTGACCATGGCGGTGACGAGCAGCGCCACGAAGACCAGGGGCGGACCGGGGCGGCCAGCAGCTTCAACTTGCCCGGGGTGAAGATGGCCACCAGGATGAGCGAGAATCATGCCCAGCAGGCCGGCGCTGCTCGTGGTGAGCGCACAGGGCCAGGCAGCCCATGGCCAGTGCCAGGTAGAAAGAGCGAGCGCTTGCCGGGAAAGCGCGCGGCCAGCGTGAAGGCGCTGATACCGGCGATGGCGTGGGCGAGCGAGGCTGAGTGCTGGTTCTGGAAGACGCTGTTGAGGCGGTTAGATCGATGCCTCGAGACGGCTGAGCCCAGCGACCACGCAGGCCCACCGGCGGCAGGATGCCCGCCAGCAGCGGAATGGAGATGAGGCACAGGAAGAGCGGGGAACACCGCACGGCCAGGTCGGCGACAGGTACCAGCGCATGGCCATCGGTGCCATCAGCATGATGGGCACGAACATGCGGATTGGACGACCAGGTTGACCGAGTAGGCGATGTCGGGGATGCCCAGCGCGATGCCCCAGATGGGCCCGAAGCAGAAGAACAGGTAGGTGAAGAGCGAGGCCAGGGGCCCGTGCCCCCATGGAGCGGCGGGTGGGTCCAGATGATGAAGACGGCCGGCAGGAGACGGCGCTGCGCCAGACACGGCATACTTCACGCCCCCACGCTCTGGGTCTCTGAAGTAGGTCAGGAAGAAGTACAGGACCACCAGAAGACCCACGGTAGCCAGCCCGCACGCGCTGCGGCATGCGTGAGGACAGACCGGGGGCGACGATGAGGTCGGGGTGGCTGCGTGGATGCCATGGATTCGGTTCAGGGGTGATGGGTCGCAAGCGGCCGATGTCCGGCGCCGGCTGACGGGGGCGAGGTCCGCCGATGCGGGTCAGTGGGCGCAGGCTCAGGACAGGCATGGGTCCGGCAGGTTGTCACTGGGGGCGTCAGCGCCTCGGCCACGGCTTCGGTCACAGCCACGGCTTCGGCCTCGGCTTCCTGGGCGTTGGCAGGGGCGGCGGCCTGCCGATGCCATCAGCTCGGCCGCGCGACGGCGCAGTTCGTTCAGGTCGAAGACGATGAGCGTGAGATAGCCGATGTAGCGCCGGCGCTGATCCAGGTGTAGCGTGCTCGTGGTGGGCGGCCCGGCGTGCACCACCACGCCAGCCCGAAGGCCGTGACGGCCTTTGGTGACGTGGTAGGTCTTGGTGGCGCGGGATGACAGCGGGCCCTGCAGGATGGCCTGGGCAGATGACCAGCGGCAGCAGGCCGGCAATGCGCGCAGGTGGCCGAATCGGCGTACCGTCACCGTAGATGCCCGTCATGAGCGGGTTACGAGATCGAGCATCAGCGTGAGCGCCAGGCCGATGCCCGCCGCAAAACAGGGGGTGATGCCGATGATGGTTGCGGCTGATGAGGCCGGGCTTGAAGAGCGTCTGGCGCCCACCACACGGCCAGCATGGCGGCAAAGGGCAAAGGGCTTCCAGCAGCGTCATGGCGGCGGCGTACTGCGACAGCATCAGCGCCGTCGGTTGGCCTCCTGCCCAGCGTGACGGTCGATGCGCGACAGCCACCGAGGGCGCTGGAGGCACGGCAGCGCGCCCCCTGGGCAAACAGGCCGCGCATGAGCTTCCAGTCCACGAGGCTGATGCGCGCGCGTCGGACAGCCAGTTGCGGCACAGCAGCGCGCTGATGACGACGATCTCGATGATCCAGCCCCCAGACCACCCAGGTGACGGGACCGTTGACCACACGCACGATCATCACGACGGCCAGCCGCGAGAACATGCTGCGGATGCAGTAATCTTGCGGAAGCGGAAGTTCTCGTGGGCATAGTATTCATGGACGGCTAGCGACACCGGCTGCCCGATGACCAGCTGCACGGCCACAGGATGAGCCAGCTGCAGGATGGTGGGACGGGCATGGTGGCGCACCACAGCACCAGCGGCACGGCCGTGAGCAGGCTTCGCTGATGAGCTTTGGCACGCCAGTGCGGTGTTCCAGAGCCGGGGCATGGTCTCGGCCGGCTCGGCGCAGATGCGCGCGGCAGCAGCACGCTCGCCTGAGATGCTGCCGATGGCGCGAACACCAGCCACAGCGACATGGCAACCCGCCAGTTGGCGAAAGGTGGCGTGGTCAGAAGCGGTACGGGGCGATGTGGGCTGGCAATCCAGAGGCCGATGAACATCTGGAGCACGCGCTCGGCCGCCAGCATGACGAAGGTGGAGCGAGGACCGGTGGGTGCGGTAGAAACTCTGCAGCTTGGTTTTCAGGCGCGCAAATGGAGGAGGTGCACGGACCGGCCGTGGCCGGCAAGGGTGCCCGGCAGGGAGGGAACGATGGCATGCGGCAGGTGACGGACCGGCGCACAACAGGCATGAAGGTTCCGGCTGTGCACGATGTGAAAGCACGATACGGGCAGGGCGGGAGTCCGGCCGCAGTGCGGCGCACGCGAATGCCTCAGTATTGCTGAACGCCTGTCAGACGGGCGGCAGGAAATCACCCGAGAACTGATGATTACGCCCTGGCTAACGAGGGCGCGACGGTGTAAGTAGCTGCTGCAAATCGCAAAATTGTGATGAACTCTGTCCTGCGAGGCTGCACGCGTCCGCCGGGGGCTCGCCCACAATCTTTATCCTTCATGTCGTGTGAATGCCCATTTTCGGGGCGCGTAAACGTATTCGAGCGCGGTAACGGGGTATCTTCTGCGCGTGCGCGTTCTCCTCCCTCTTCCAGCCACAGTTGCACTTCGTTCCGGTGTCCTTCCACGCCTGATCTTGACCTCGGCCCGAGCCTTCCTGGCCCGTTTCTGGACGACATTCCTCGGTCGGAGCGTTGCTGTCCCTGTTCCTGATGCTGGCGCTCGCGCCGGGCTGGCCCCGCCGCACCGCTGGGTGGACTGAAAGCTCAACTTCGCAAGGCCCACAGCGGGGCGAGATCCCGCTCATCGGCGGTCCATCCCTGGCCGTGGCCGTGCTGCCGTGCAGCTGGCGGCGCCGGCCGGACGCGCGCCCGCTGGCTACTGGGTGGGCGAGCATCCGTCTTTTCGTGGTGGCTCATGCTCGACGACCGCAACTTCATCCGGGCGCGCTATCGCGCCATGGTGCAGCTGGGGGCGGCGCTGGCCGGCGTGACGCTGGGCGGGACAGATCCCTGCCTCGGTGGCGACGTGCTGGGCACCGGCGAGTGTGTCGGCCTGGTGGATCATGTTCCCCGTCAGCATCATCGGCGACGGTGGCGGTCATCAATGCTGCCAACTTTACCGACGGCGCGGACGGCCTGTGCGGCGGTCTGGGCTTCATCAGCCTGTTCTGTCTCGTGATGGCGCGATGATCTCTCGCGCCATGCCGCCAGTGCTGAGCGTGGAGCCGGCGCCTACGCGGGCAGCATGATCCCGCTGGCCGCAGGCACTGCTGGGCGGCTGCGGGCTTCCGTGTTCAACTCGCAGCCCTTTCCGGCGCAAGGCTGCGCGCCTCCTGGGCGACAGCGAGAGCCGTTGGGCTTCACGCTGGCCTGGTATGCCATTCACGTCACCTCGGCCTGGTGCCGCCAGCGTCAAGCCGGTGTGTGCCTGTGGGTGGTGGTCGTGCCGCTGGCCGACTCGGCTTCCCGCATCATCCGCCATCCCGGCCGGCGTCACTCCCATGACGCCCGGCATCGAAGCACCTGACCACCTGGTGCAGCGCATACTGCAGGCCGGTCAGGCGGTGTTCGTCATCCACGTGCGGCCTTCTGCTGCGGCCTGGTGGGCGTGACCGGCTGGGCGCTGGGCGTGTCTCGAACCGGTGCTGTTCGGCACCTTCGTGGCAGCGCTGTGCCTCATCGGCTGGACCAACTGGATCCGGCGGCGCATCGACCGCGCGGATGAGAGCCGCGGGCCGTCCCATCAGTGGCCGTCCCACGACGACGCAACCGGCGGCCGCGGCGCCGACACGCCGTCGCAGGGCGCTTCCGACAAAGAGGCGGTGTGTTTCTGAAAGCAGACAGGCACCGGGCGCGGGCCAGCCCCGCGTTGCCGTCATCGGTGGTGGAACCGGCCTGCCGGTGATCCTCGCGGGCTGAAGAGACGCTGGACGTGGACATCTCGGCCATCGTGACGGTGGCCGATGACGGCGGCAAGCGGCATCATCCGCGACTATATCGACGTGGTGCCGCCCGGCGACATCCGCAACTGCATTCGCGCGCTGGCCGATCTGGACCCGCTGATGCTGGAGCCGTTCCAGTATCGCTTCGACACCGACGATGCCTTCCTGTCGGGGCATGCCATCAGTAACCTGCTCATTGCTGCGCTGAAGGAAATGCGCGGCTCCATTTCCGAGGCGCTGGCGCTGCTGTCGGCCTGATGCAGGCTCAAGCGACGGATCCTGCCGGCCGCGCCCGAGCCGCTGCGTGCTGCATGCCACCGCCGATGGGCAGCTGCAGCTCAGCGGTAGAATCGAAGATCGGGCCGTGCCGCAAAGCCCATCCGCCAGGTGGCGCTGACCACCATGCAGGGCGAACCTGCCCGCCACGCCTCGCCCCAGGTGGTGGAGGCCATCCTGAATGCCGACCTGGTGGTGCTGGGGCCGGGCAGTCTTTTATACGAGCATCCTGCCGAAATCTGCTGGTGGAGGAAATCGGCGAGCTATCGGCCGCACGACGCTCGAGGTGGTCATATATGTAACATAATGACCCAGTAGCGAGACTGAGAATTTCCTACCGACGCCGATCATGTGAATGCTGGGCATGAGCATTTGAAGTGTCCTTCATCGATACGGTATTGCGAATATCGACGACGTTCCGCTCGATTACCTGGGTAATCAACCCGATGATGAATGCTGGCGACAGGTTATTCATGATCCTGAGGCGCTGCGGCGCGCCGGATGCCGAGTGATTGCCGGAAATTTCTTACGCATGCAGGACGGTGGTGCTTATCACGACACGCATCGGGTGCGCAAGAGTTACGTCATTTACTGTGGCGACAAACGGGTTTCGAAAAATCCAGTAAAACTATCCCGTTCGGGGCTCCTTGTGGCCCCTGTCCACACTTTAGGGAAGACCTGAAAGCCGCCCGGCCTTCCCTGATGCTCTTTTCCGATGGGGGCCGTTGTACGTGGCAGCGGCCCGATTCCGTCATTCCGTCACACGGCGCCGTGTAGGCGGCGCTGCGCTTCGCACAGAGGGAGTTTCATGGCAGATTCGCCATCCATCGTGGTTTCACCGGGCCTGCGCGCGGGCTGGTGGGCGGGCTGCGCGTCACATGCTGATTCGGAAGAAATCGCGCAGCATCTGCCAGTCTGGCTGGATTATTTCCAGATCGGGCGACGCCCCGAAGAAAAAGGCGCCATGGGCGCAATTGCCGCCTAGGCCGATTACCTCTGAATTTGACGTCGCCGCGAAAAGGCGCAAGGCCGAGGGTGGCTAGGTCGTGGCGCACGCCAACAGCCTCGGTGCGCCCGGTCTGCGTGGTGCGTGACGGCGGATTCGTGCTGCTGTCGCGCCTTCTGCGCGTGCCCGTCATTTATCAGGTGCACGGCTGCATGCTGCATGGTCTCGATGACGGCCGCACCTGGCTGCGGCGCATCACCCGCTGGGTGCTGAACCTGGCTGACCGGTGCAGTGGTGCTGAGCCCCGCCCAGTCCCGGGCCATTGGCGGGCGGGCGGCCATGGCGGCCGTGGCCGTCAACAACGCCGTCTTCATGGAGCCGGTGCCCGAGCGCACGCCCGGCGGGCACGATCCCTTCCGCATCCTGTACCTGGCCCGCTTTGTGCCAGAAAAGGGCGTCATGCAGTGTCTGGACGCCATGAAGATCCTGCGGGATCGTGGCGTGCCGTTGCGTCTGCAGCTCTGTGGCGCCGGTCCGCTGGAATCCGAGATTCCCGGGCGCATTGCCGCGCTGGGGCTTCAGGACCGCGTGGAGCGGTGGGCCGGGTGCCGGCCGAGCAGACGCGTGCGAAGCTGGCCGAGAACGACCTGCTGTGGCTGCCGTCGCAGCACCCGGAAGGGCAGCCCTATGTGCTGATGGGAGGCCCTGGAGGCCGGCATGCCGGCCATGATCTCGCGGGCCGGCGAGGTGGTGGGCGACATGATCGACGGAGCCGCAAGGCGCGGTGGTGCGCTCATCGAGGCGCAGCCCACCGGCGCATCGTTTGCCGAGCTGACCGAGGCGCTGGTGCGCGACCGCGCCCGCTATCAGGCGCTGGTTGAGGCAGCGCGGCGCGAGGCCGAGGCCACCCTACTGATGGAGGCCGTGCTGCCCTGCAGTGGCGGCAGGTCTCGGAACATGGCGCAACCGGTGGGCGCCGCGCGCTGCTCGCGCCTGAGGGCGACGCGTTCGGCCCTCGAAGGCATCACATCGGCATCGGGCACTCCACCGGGGGCGCTCGGCGTCCGCATCACCCGGTCCTGTGCCGGGCCTGGCCGGCGCAGGGGCAGCGCCGCCGCCGGATGACCCTGATATTCATTTGGAGCGGCCCCAGCCGCATCGACTGACTGTGAACAATCCTGATCGCAACCAGATGGTGCCGGTGGCACCTTCCTTTCTTTCCCCCTTCGACGTGGCCCCGTCGACCACCCATGTGGTGCCCGAGGCCGCCAACAGCACGCCCGTCATCGTCGACTACTGGCGGCTGATCGTGCGCGAGCGCCGCCACCTGCTGGTGCCGGTGCTGCTGGCGGCCCTCATCGCCCTGGTGGTGGGCCTGCGCACCACGCCGGTCTATGAGGCGACCTCGTCCGTCACCTTCGAGTCCACCAAGGGCCCCGTGTCCATTCAGGATGTGGGCGGCGGCCTGGCCAACGTGTCGGTGGAGGACGGTGCGTCCGAATTCCTGGAGACCTCGGATGTGGCGCTGCGCGTCATCCGTGACCTGAACCTCACGTCGCGCCCCGAGTTCGTGGCCTCCGGCCCGCTGCAGAACCTCATTGCCGACATCCGCGCGGCCTGGTCACGGCCAAGGAGCCGACCACCGAGAACCAGCCGAAGAGCGGGCGCTCAACTATTTCCACGACCACCCGAAGGTGGTGAAGGTGCACCAGCGGCCGCTGGTGAAGGTCTCGTCCCAGTCGCAGGACCTGCAACTGGCGGCAGCCATCGTCAACCAGGTGCCGGCAGCCTTCATCCGCCGACATGGATGCCCGCTACTCCGCCACCCGCGAGGCCGACCAGTGGCTGAACGAGCGGCTGGCGCAGCTCAAGGCCAATCTGGACCGCCTGAGCAGGCAGCTGGCCGAGTACCGCGCGTCAACGGCATCGTGGCACGGGACAGCGACGAGGGTTCCGATCGGCAGATCTCCATCCTGAACCAGCGGCTGATCGATGCGCGCGGCCGGCTGGCGGCCGCCGGATGCCCAGAAGCAGGCTTCCAGCAGTGACTGGGGGCGTGTGATGGGCACGCCGGGCCGCTGCCAACAATCCGGCCGTGGCCTCGCGCCCGCGAGCTGCGAGCAGTGCCGAAGCACGCCTCGGCCGGAGCTGCGAAGCCAGATGGGCGAGGCCCACCCGCAGTACCGCAAGCGCGGCCTCGAACCGACCCAGGCCCAGGACGACCTGCGCCGGCAGGTGAAGCGGCCCGCCGCGAGATCAGCGGCGAGCTGGAAGCGGCTCGCGCCAATGAGCGCCAGATTGCGGCCAGCCCGCCGCGGCACGCCAGACCTACTGCAGAACCTGGGCAGCAAGGAGATTGCGGCCCGCCAGATGGAGCAGGAGGTCCAGACCAACCGCCAGCTGTACCTAGACCTTCCTGGGGCGCTTGCGCGTGACGGCTGCCGGTGACTTCGTGAAGCCGCCGGCACGGCTGGTGGACCCGCCCAGGTGCCCACGTCACCGGTCAAGCCGCAGCTGGTGCTGATGACCGCCATCGGCGCGCTGCTGGGCCTGCTGGTCGGGGCTTCTTCGCCATCGTGCTGATGGACCAGATCCGCAAACACGCCGCGCCGCACCGATGATGTGGAGACCAAGCTGGGTCGGCCGCTCGCTCACCGCCATTCCGAAGCTCTCGGGGGCGAGCACGAGAAAGATCGCCCGCACGCAGACGCTGATGCCTGATTCCCCTCATGCCGAGGCCATCCGCACGCTGGCCACCCTCGGTGGCACTGGCACGGCATGGAAAAGGACATGAAGGTCGTGGCCATCAGTTCGGCCATGGACGACGAGGGCAAGACGGCGGTGGCCTCGCAACTTTGGGCCGCGGCCCCTGGCGACCACGCGGCGGTGCTGCTGCTGGACGCCGACCTGCGGCGTCCGTCGGTGAGTGCGGCCATGGGGCTGCCCCGGGCACGCCGGGTCTGGCGCAGCTGCCGACGCGCCGCGCATCGCCGGGATCAGTGCATCAAGGGCGTGCGCAGTTCACCGCTGCGGGTGCTGCCGGCAGGCCGCGCTGCCAGCAATGCGCTGGACCTGCTGATGAGCTCCCGCTTCTGACAAGCTGATCGCCGAGCTGAAGAAGCACTTCGACACCATCATCATCGACCGCCCGCCCGCAGTTGGTTTCGACACACTTTGTACTGGTCGCCGCGGCCGCTGCTATCGAGTCTTTGTTGCTCGTTCTGACAGTACGCCGCTGCAAGCTACGCGTCGAGCGTTGCATCGCATAGACAAAGCCGGTATACCAGTACTGGGGTTGCGCTCAACGCTCACGACTTCGCCCAGGCCGGACCGTTTTCTACGGTGAAAGCTCGGGTTACGGTCACGATTACGCCTATGCCTATGGGCGTACTCCGGGGAAAGGCGCGCAGCAGCGGTAGCAGGTCTTCTTTCAGTTCCAACAGTCACCAGGTTGCCCCCGATACCCAGACAACCTGATGGCGGACAGGTATGAAGGGTGATAGATGTACATTGCCATTATCTCGCCGGCGGTCGATGATGGTGCACAGGACTGGCAGAGCGCGCTCCGGCTGATTTCGCCGGGCGCGTGCCGAAGGTGTCACGCAGATGGTTCTCACCCCGCATATCCGTGCCGGGCAGTGGGACACTCATTGGGGTATCTGCAGCCCCTGTTTCGAGGCCTTCCAGCGGCTGGTGGCGTCCAAGGCCATCGACGTCAAGCTGTATCTGGGGTCTGAAGTCAGCCTGCAGCCCGAGTCGCTCTGCTGCTGTCCGAAGGGCAGATTCCCTTCGTGGGGGCTGGGATGGCATGAAGGTGATGCTGCTGATTTTCCCTGATGCCCGCATCCCGCCCAATGCCATTGGCGCCGTGCGCTATCTGGTGCGTCAGGGGTGCTGCCCATGGTGGCCCACCCCGAGCGCAACGAGGCCGTGATACGCAGGGTGGATGCGCTGGAGCCCTTCGTGGAGGAGGGTGCCCTTTCAGCTCACGGCGGCCGCTGTCATCGGCGAGTTCGGTCGCCGGGCGTTTCGCACCGCCCAGGCCATCCTGGAGCGGGGCTGGGGACAGCGTGGTGGCTTCGGATGCGCATGACACGCACCTGCGGCTCTCGCGGATGCGCGAGGCCTTCAAGTTCCCGAAAGCATCATAGTATGGCCGGCAGACGGCCGAGCGGCTGATGGTGCAGGGCCCCGAGCGCCTGCTGGCCGAGCGCGCGATGTTGCGGCTGGACGGAGGATGGCTGCTGGCGCATTGAGCGCACAGGCAGCACGAGGAGACTTATCGGGCCTGATGGGCCTGATGGGCCCGATGCGCGCACACCGGACAATCCGGGTCGCGTGGCACGCGGATCTCGGTGAAGTGCAGCGTGCGGCCGTCCAGCAGGTGCAGGCGCCCCACGCTGGGCGTGCCGAACTGGCCGGCCAGCTTCAGGGCCTCGCTGGCCTGCATGGTGCCGATGATGCCGGTGAGCGGTGCAAAGACGCCCATCTGCGAGCAGCGCACTTCTTCCACGTTCTCGCCGTCCGGAAACAGGCAGTGATAGCAGGGGGAGGAGGGCTGGCGCGTGTCGAAGACGGCCAGCTGGCCATCGAAACGGATGGCGGCTCCCGAGACCAGCGGCTTGCCGTGGCGCACGCAGGCACGATTGACGGCGTGGCGGGTGGCGAAGTTGTCGCTGCCGTCCAGAATCACGTCGGCCTGCGAGACGGCCCTCATCCAGCGCCGCGTCGGTGTCCAGCCGGGGCAGCGGCACGAACTGCACGTCCGGATTCAGTGACGCGAGCGTGAGCCGGGCGGATTCCGTCTTGGCCATGCCGATGCGATCCTGGCGGTGCAGGATCTGCCGCTGTAGGTTGGTGAGGTCCACCGTGTCGTCGTCGGCCAGCATCAGCGTGCCCACGCCGGCAGCGGCCAGGTACAGGGCGGCGGGCGACCCCAGGTCGCCCGCGCCGACCACCAGCATGCGCGAGGCCAGGATGCGTTCCTGGGCCTCGATGCCGATCTCATCCAGCAGGATGACGGCTGTAGCGCAGCAGCTGGTCGTCGTTCAACGGCTTACTTTCGGCCGGAGCCTTGTCCGTCTGGGGGCGCTGGCTCTGGGGTCGGCAGCCTGACCCTTGGCGTCCCTTGCCGGCGGCATCCTTCGCGTCGACCGACTTGCTGTCGACCACGCCCTTCACCGGCGGTGCCTTCTGGATGGTCTTGCCGTTCAGGTAGTTCAGTGCCTGCTGCAGCTGGAAGTCGTTGGCCGGGCACGCCCAGCTCGATGGGCTTTGAGTTCTTCAGCCGTTCCTGGTCGGCCGAGGAAGGCGCTGAGGACTTCACTTCCGGCGTGGTGTCGCGGTCGTTGCTCAGGTGGCGCTGCAGATCGGCCTCGCGGATGCGGAAGCCGTTGATGTCGCCATCGGCCGACTCTTCGACCACGTAGTCGGGGCACGATGCCCCGGGCCTGGATGGAGCGGCCGTTGGGCGTGTAGTAGCGGGCCGTGGTGAGCTTGATGGCCGTCTTCTGGCCGGCCAGCGGCAGGATGGTCTGCACCGAGCCCTTCCCGAAGGTCTGCGTGCCCAGCACGACGGCACGCTTGTGATCCTGCAGGGCGCCAGCCACGATCTCGGAGGCCGAGGCTGAACCCGCGTTGACCAGCACCACCATCTTGGCGGTCTTGGTCCACGCCGGCAGCGACGAGATGCGGTCGGTCTGCCACCGCCCGTCATGTAGTCCTGCGGGCTGGCGTAGAAGCTGCGCTTGGCGTCGTCGGTGCGGCCGTCGGTGGAGGTGACTTCCATGCCTGGCTGCAGGAAGGCGGCCGAGACGCCAATGGCGCCGTGCAGGAGGCCGCCCGGGTCATTGCGCAGGTCCAGCACCACGGACTTGAGCGCGCCGTTGTTCTGCTTGGCCAGCTGCTCAAGGTGGTTGACCAGGTTGTTGACGGTGTGTTCCTGAACTGCGAGATGCGGATGTAGCCCACGCCCGGTTCCAGCAGCTTGCTGCGCACCGATTGCACCTGGATGATGTCGCGCACGATGGTGAGCACGATGGGCTCAGGGACGCCCTTGCGCTGCAGCGTCAGGGTGATGGGGCTCTTGGGCTTGCCGCGCATCATCTTGACGGCTTCTTCCAGCCGCATGTCCTTGGTGGGGGTGTCGCCGATCTTGATGATCAGGTCGCCGGCCTTGACCCCAGCCTTGGACGCCGGGGTGCCCTCGATGGGCGAGACCACCTTGATGAAGCCGTCCTCGGTGCCGATCTCGATGCCCAGGCCGCCGAACTCGCCCTGCGTGTTGACCCGCAGTTCCTTGAAGGCGTTCTCGTCCAGATAGGCCGAGTGCGGATCCAGCCCGGTGAGCATGCCGCTGATGGCGTCGGTGATCAGCTTGTTGTCCTTGACGGGCTCGACGTAGTAGGCCTTGATGGTGCCGAAGACTTCGCTGAACTGGCGAAGCTCGTCCAGCGGAAGGACGTTGCGGCCGGTGTTGCCGCGTTCGGCCAGTGCGGAAAGGCCCAGGCTGAGCGCAATGCCGGCGATGGCACCGATGCCGACGAGGCGGGCAGATCTGAGATTGGACATGAAGGATGAGATCCTTTTGGCAGGCGATGCTGCAGGAACGCTGCAGGCCACCCGGCGGAAGCTTCCCGCCAGGACAGCAGAAACGGGCAGACCGGGCAGGCCCGGGCTGCATGCTCGTCACCGGTCGGGAGAAAGGACTGGACGCAGGAGGGCCTGGGCCTTTCTCCCAAAGCGGCGCCGATGAATCTTTCAGCATACCGGCGCAGAATGTCAAAACGACACCACCGGTTGCAACCGATGGTGTCGAATTCCCGACTGAAGGTAGGGCTGGGCCGTCACGGGACGGCCTGGGAAGGGATCAGCAGCGGATCAGCCCTTCTGGCGCTGCCCTGCTTGGCCACGGCGGCCATGGCGGCCTCGATCTCGGCCTGGCTGCCCAGGTAGTAGTGGCGGATGGGCTTCAGGTTGTCGTCCAGCTCATAGACCAGCGGACGGGCCGTCGGGATGTTCAGTTCGACGATGTCGTCATCGGAGATGCCGTCCAGGTGCTTGACCAGGGCGCGCAGCGAGTTGCCGTGCGCGGCGATGATCACGCGCTGTGCTGACTTGATGGACGGGGCGATGGTCTCGTTCCAGAAGGGCAGCACGCGGGCCACCGTGTCCTTCAGGCACTCGGTGCGGGGCAGCTCGGCGCGCGGCACGCCGGCATAGCGCGGGTTGTTCAGCTGCTCGACCAGACGGGGATCGTCCTCGGCCAGCGGCGGGGGCGCGATGGCGTAGGCGCGACGCCAAATCTTCACCTGATCCTCACCGTACTTCTCGGCGGTCTCGGCCTTGTTCCAGCCCTGCAGGTTGCCGTAGTGGCGCTCGTTCAGGCGCCAGCTGTGCGTGACGGGCAGCCACATCCGGTCCATTTCGCCCAGCACCGTCCAGAGGGTGCCGATGGCGCGGCGCAGCACGGACGTATAGCACAGGTCGAAATCGTAGCCTTCCTTCTTCAGCAGCTGGCCGGCACGGATGGCTTCCTGGCGGCCATTGTCGGTCAGATCAACGTCGGTCCAGCCGGTGAAGCGGTTTTCCAGGTTCCACTGGCTTTCGCCGTGGCGGATGAGCACGAGTTTATGGGTCATGGCGTGACTCCGAGGCGGGAAAGCTATAATTCTCGCCTATTTTTCAGAGGCGGACCTCGTGAACTTCATCAGCCAGAATGTCTTTCTGATCATCATCGCCCTGGCATCGGGCGGCATGCTGCTCTGGCAGGCCATCCGCGGGGGCGGCGGCACGGCCCTGGGCGCGCTTGCAGCCACCCAGCTCATCAACCAGAAGGGGCCCAGGTGGCCGATCTGCGTGATGACCGCGACTTCCGCGCCGGCCACCTGCCGGGCGCCCGCCACGTCATGCCCGACAAGGTGCAGACCTTCGCCGCCGGCGTGGATGCCAGCAAGCCCATCCTGCTGGTCTGCGCCAACGGCGTGCAGTCGGCCAAGGCCTCCAAGGCGCCTGAAGGCTTCCGGCCGCCCGAGGTCTACAGCCTGGAAGGCGGCATCGATCGCCTGGCAGCAGGCCGGCCTGCCGCTGGTCAACCCCGCGACAAGGCCTGATCCCCTGCCGCTGATGCGGCAAACCGACGAAAACACCGCCCGGCTGGCCGGGCGAGCAGGTTGGCCGGCGCTGGATGGTTCACAATCAGCGCTGAAGAATGCTTTCCCATGCTTTTCCGGGCAGGCTTCGGGGCAGGCCTGCCGCCTCGTCTCGCCCGCCCGGGTCCCTTCCCCGAAGAACGGAGAAACGAGATGGCCGCACATGTCGTGATGTATGCCAAGCGCACCTGCCCCTACTGCCACCGCGCCGAGCGCCTGTTGCGCTGAGCGGGCGTGAACGATCTGGAACTGATCTTCATCGACCAGGATCCCTCCCGCCGCCCCTGAGATGATCGAGCGCGCCAACGGTCGCACCACCGTGCCGCAGATCTTCATCGGCGGCCAGCACGTGGGGGGCAGCGACGACCCTGGCCGCCCCTGACCGGGCCGGCAAACTGTCGCCAATGCTGGCATGATTCAGGATATGGGGGCGCTGAGCCCCTTCCCATTTCCCCTACACCAACCACCGAGCCCAGCATGGCAGAAGAAAACAGCAACCCGGTCTTCCAGATCCAGCGCATGTACCTGAAGGATCTGTCCCTGGAGATCCCGCACGCGCCGCACATCTTCCTGGAACAGGCCCAGCCCACGGTCGAAGTGGCCATCGACAACGGTCACGAGAAGCTGGCTGACGGCATCTACGAGGTCACCATCACTGTCACCGTCACCACCCGCATCGACGAGGAGCGCGTGGTGTTCCTGGTCGAGGGCAAGCAGGCCGGCATCTTCGAGATCCGCAACATCCCCGAAGACCAGATGGACGTGGTGCTGAACATCGTGTGCCCCAACACGGTGTATCCGTACCTGCGCGCCAACATCGCCGACGTGATCCAGCGTTCCGGCTTCCCGCCGATCCACCTGGCCGAGATCAACTTCGAAGTGCTTTCACCAGCAGCGTCTGGCCGCTGCCCAGCAGCAGGATGGTGCCGCCAACCAGGACAGCGCCGCCCAGCTGGAGAAGGCCGAGAACCCCTCGGGCACCACGCACTGAGCACGCACTGAGCGGCAGGCTGCCCCGCGAGCAGCCGCTTCATGCCGGGTACGGTTCCCTGACCGTGCCTTGCCCGACGGTGTGGGGTTGCCGCGTGCCGGGCGGCAGACCGGACGGTGGCTTGTACCCCGTCCGATGACAGCCTCCGGCACTTCGGGCAGAAACGATTCGGCTGGCCGCGCCGGGCGCGTCCGGCCGCTACAGAGCAGGCAGATGAAGACGAGACAGACACGAAGCGCAGCCGCCCTGGCCGGGCTGCCATCGACCGGAGGGCAGCTGCCCGCCAGGCCCATGATGCTCAAGGCCGACTGGCCCGGACCGCCGGTCATCCATGCCCGGATGCGCATGGCACACGCCCGCAGAGCCTGTGGAAGGTGTCCGGTGCGCTGTGGGTCGGCATGGGGGCCGCGTTGCTGAGTGCCGGCCTGCTGCTGGCCGCCTCGCCTGCCACTGCCGCCGACAAGGCAGCGCCCATCAAGGCCGCCACCCGCGCGGCCGCTGGCAGCGCCGCTACCCAGGGGCCCATGAACCCCAGCGAGACCCTGGGCCCTGGCCAGCGACGATGACAAGGCCAGCCAGAATGCCCCGAAGAGCACTAAGGTGGCGCCCCCTCGCGCATTCCGGGCATGGCCCGCTCGCTCCATCGGCACTGACGACACGGTGATGTACGACGCCCCGTCCGACAAGGCCAAGAAGCTTTCATCAGGAGCCGCGCGGCATGCCGGTGGGAGGTGATTGCCGTGCTGCAGGGCTGGGTGAAGGTGCGTGACATGGAAGGCGACATCGCCTGGGTGCTGCGCGATGACCCTGTCCGAGCGTCGCACCGTGGTGGCTTCCACCACCGTTCCGCTCTACCAGGAACCCAACGCCGACGCGCCCCAGTGGTTCGAGGCCGCCCGTGGCGTGGTCTTCGAGCTGGAAGACGACAAGCCCGACGATGCCGGCTTCGTGCGTGTGCGCCACGCCGACGGGCCAGTCCGGCTACGTCGAGCTGGGACAGGTTTGGGGTATCTGAGGTGCCACGAAGATCGCCATTCTGGGAGCGGGCGCCTGGGGAACGGCCCTGGCCATCCATGCCGCACAGCGGCACGACGTCATGCTGTGGTCGCGCAATGCCCAGGTGCTGGAGTCGCTGCGCACCGCCGGCACCAACCAGCGCTACCTGCCCGACGTGAAGGTGCCGTCCTCCATGGGCTTCACCGACCGGCTGGATGAGGCCGTCCGCGACGTCGACCTGCTGGTCATGGCCACCTCGGTGGCCGGTCTGGAGCCGGTGGCACAGGCCGTCCAGGCCCTGCAGCCGGGGACGGATCCGCACTGCCCGGCGTGGTCTGCCTGGCCAAGGGCCTGCAGGCCAGCACCGGCCGCCTGCCGCACCAGGTGCTGGGCGACGCCCTACCGGACCGGGCCGTGGGCTGCCTGAGTGGCCCCAGCTTCGCCCAGGAAGTGGCCGCCGGCCTGCCCGTGGCGCTCACCGCCGCCTCGACCGATGAAGCCCCTGTCGCACCGCATGGTGCAGGCCTTCCACCACGGCGCCATGCGCGCCTCACCGCAGCGCCGACCTGGTGGGCGTGGAGATCGGCGGCGCCCTGAAGAACATCATGGCCGTGGCCACCGGCACCCGCGACGGCCTGGGACTGGGCCTGAACGCACGTTCCGCGCTGCTCACCCGCGGCCTGGCCGAAATCACCCGCTTCGGCATGGCGCAGGGCGCGCAGGCCGAAACCTTCCTGGGCCTGGCCGGCGTGGGCGATCTCGTGCTCACCTGCACGGGCGACCTGTCCCGAAACCGGCGCGTAGGCCTCCTGCTGGCCAAGGGCCAGTCCCTCGATCGACATCCTGGCCACCCTGGGTCACGTCGCCGAAGGCGTGGCCTGCTGCCCCGCCGTCGTGGCCCGCGCCCAGGCGCTGGGCGTGGACCTGCCCATCAGCCGCGCCGTGCTGGCCGTCATCGAAGGCCGCCTCTCGCCCCGCGAGGTCGTCGCGGCCCTGCTGGCGCGGGAGCCTCGGGCGGAGTAGGGGGAAAGGCCGCTGGCCTGTTTTCTCCGGCTGCCGGGTGCAACGCCCGGCAGCGAGCCGATGTCGAGATCGGCCGTCATGGACTGCATGGGGCGTCCATCGATGAAGATATCTCCGTGGAAGGGCTGCTGGCCGGACGAAGGGGCTGATGTGGCCGTGGGGTGTGGCTGCCCGGGGACTTTTCTGATCTGTTGATATCTGGGTGGCTTCTCTGGCCCATCAATCCCCTGTTGCTGATTATCTTGGGAAGAGCTGCGCGTGGGGGAGCTTCAGGTCTCAATGCCGTCGCAATTCGATAGAAAGAACGTCGATAAAATTATCAAAAAAAGAAAAATAGAAATATTGAATATCCCCAGAAAAAAACAGTCCATGGGCGGCGCTTCTTGAGGATTCATGCGCCTGTAAAGGCTGTCGGCGAACATTTCAAGAAAACAGTTCGAAACACAAGGGGAGAATCGTGGGACCAACTGTGTAGCAGAAAAATTCGTTACGCCTCACTAAACTGTGAGGGCTTCGCGCATGTACAGATTGGATGTCATGCCCCGCAAATGGAAATTTGGCAGGGGCGGTGTCGAGTAATGAACTTCGACGGCGAAGGCTTACAGCATAACCTCAACGTAGCAAGGAGTGACGATCATGTCCAATAAATCCAGCAACCAGAACTCCGGCAGCCGCATGACGCAAAGTGCTGCCTCCCGCATCCAGTCGGCCACCAGCCGCAGCCATGGTGGTCAGACGCCTGCCGGTAGCTTTGCGTCCCGTGCGCAGAGTGCCGCGGCACATCATGCAAACAACGCCGCTTCGTCGCGTGGCGGTGCCAAAAAGTAAGTAGCGGCATGGCTGGGGGCAAGGGTAACTTTGTTCCCAGCTCATGTCGGTAAAGCCAGTCCTTGTGTTGGCTTTCATGAGGTCTGCTGGAAATTTGCATAACAAATCTCATCAAACTGAAGATGGTCGCATGAAGAAGATGCCTTATCCCACAAATTTGGAGGTCGTGCTATTTCTAGCCGATGTGTTTGATGTTCGGGAGAAGAGTAAGGGGCTCTACAAAGCGTCGAAAAAGCCATTTCGTCATTTCTATAATGAAATTCAAGGGCTTTTAGCCAATCATGTAGAGGACCCGTTAAAAAATCGCATGTCGGCAGGAATTGATGACGCTGATGATTGGGAGGTGCCTGAGTTATCCATTCTGTTTTTTGATACATATCGTATTTTTTGGGAATATTGTCGTCTTCCTCTTGAGGTCAATGTCGGTGATATTGAAAGGGATGAGCTTATGCCGGTCCTAATTGAGGAGGTGTTTGTTCCGTGGGCGGTGAGTTTCATGTTTCCTCCTAGGTTGCCTTCAATGCATCGCGTCCTGGAATATATTGTCGGCAAAGGGTTTTGTGAGGATGTCAATCCCGTAAGGGTGGCTCGTGAATTTCTGGACGCGTTATATGATACTAGGGAGTATTGTTCTGGAAAGCCTTTTTCTGCAGACTTTCCAAAAAGCATGCTTGCGTGCGTCTATCCTGAATCGAAGGAGGTTGGGAAGGCGGGGCGAGATGATTTCAACAGAATGCGTTCTCCGTCAAACACGAAAAATCATCAATATCGCTAAAGATCTTGGGAACATCAAGTTTCAGGAGCCTGGAGAGGGTGTTCTCTGATCATGAGGTAAATCATGCAAAGTGGTGCATTTTCTTTGGGGCTCTTCAATCGGTGTCTCGACAAGGCTGAGAGATATGTGAGCAGGGCAAGACTTCTGGCGGTCATGAGGGAGGTCTATGATCGAGTCGTCTTCCAACGACTCGCATGTTGACATGGAGTTCTACAAGAGACGGTTCATGGATCGCGTTTCGTCCATGCTGAATTCTGGAGAAAGCTCATCTACCCCAGCGCCCCGGTATGTGTTGCATATGCGTGAGGCCAGGAGGCTGTTGTCTGAAGGCTCCCCTGGTGCCGCGGTCGATGCATGCGTCAAAGCCGCAAGGGCAGCTGCCTATAGTGGCGGTCGTCTGGAGTATTCCGTTGTCAACGAGGCATTTTGCATGCTTTCATTCATGTACCGTTTTGGAAGTGAGCTTTGGGATGGTGGTTGTGGTGACGGTCGCAAGATGCGGGGCGAGCTTAAATACATGAAAGACATCTTGCTTGGTTTTTGGGGGTTTATATGCTTGGCATCCGAGGGTGGAGTATGTTCCGGAGGTTGGTTGGATGCGAAGTTGATCGCGAATGCGGGGAGGAGGATTGTGATGAATTTAGAGGGCGTGCAGTGGTTTGCGGAAAAGAAGTTTATGATGGGTGGGCAGAGATCTTTGGGCGCGGAGTTTCTGATGGGCGTACGATGGCCTTCCGCGATGGAATTTCGATTACGAGATAACCGAGAGCGCCATGAATTTTGTTAGGGCTCGTCTCGGGGGTTATGAAAAAGGTCCTGCTGACGGGGTTATTGGTGGTGTAGGATATTTGCGCTATAAGGAGGTCATTTCGGGTTATAAGACTTGGCATGGAAGGAGCGTCTATAGGGAATTTTTTATCTCGCCTTTCAAGGAAAGTGGTGCTGAATTCCACATTGAGGTCATTTCTGATTGATTACGCACTGTCTATCGGATCAGTCTGCTGAGAGGCGCCTGTTCCGGTAACGCTCACGTACTGCATATCAAGCGAGCCACTGTATGGGGCCCGCACTACCCCGCTGCCATCGTCCGGCGTCACGCATGGTCTGTCCGCCTCACATCTCGTATTCCCCCACCAGCCGCTTCACGCCCAGCACGATCACGAAGGCGATGACGCTGCTTCCGATGGCGCCAGTCAGGCACGTCGCCACGCCCCCGGTTCCTGCAAGAGCCAGAACACCAGCGCATGAATGGGGGTGTAGGCAAGCGTCAGGGGTGCTCAGGCCTTTGGCCCATGAGGAGAGGGTGGTGGTTGAGGGGTAAGCCACCTGGCCAGGGTCAGCAGGGCCATGCGATTCTCAGGCCAATGAGCAGGCCTTCCATGTCAGTTCGCCGCCCCTCGAACCCTGCTGTCGCCACGCCTCGAAGACTGTCACGGCCACCGCGTTGGACAGGTTCAGGCTGCGGTTGTGGGGGCGCATGGGCAGGCGCAGCAGGTGGTCGGCGCCCAGGCTGTCCAGCACGTCGTCGGGCAGGCCGGAGGTCTCGCGGCCAAAGACAGGCAGTCGCCAGGCAGGGAAGCGATGGTCGTAGGGGCTTTGTGGCCGCTGGTGCTCAGGCCGTACAGACGGCCGGAGAAGGGGATGGGCCGTGCGTTGCTGTGGAGGGGCTGGCTGGGCGTGGCCTGCTGTCCGGAGCCTGAAGCTGCGGCCATGGAAGTCTGCATGCTGTCCAGAAAGGCTGCCCAGTTCTTGTGCACGAGTCATGGCCGTGAATTCATGATAATCCAGCCCGCGCGGCGCATCTTGGCGTGGTCGATGGAAAGCCCAGCGGTTCGATGAGGTGCAGGGCGCAGCCGGTGTTGGCGCACAGGCGGATGACGTTGCCGGTGTTGGGCGGGATTTCGGGCTGGACAAGGACGACGTGGAACACGGTGGCTGGGTCTGAAGGCTGGATGGTGATGGGGGGCGGTTCTGGGGCTGGCGTGCCTATGGTGCTGTGATAGCGCTGCGTTTGACGGTGACTGGCGCCGAAACGGGCTCCGAGTTGATAGTTTGAGGTAATCAGAATTCATGATTCTGAATAATGGCGCTGTTTCGGGTTTTTCGCCCAGAAGTTTCGGTCGGTTCAGCGCCTCAAGCGCGTCACCGCCCCTTCATGAGGGGATGATAGGTCGGATTCGACATACCCCGCCCGTCATGGGCTGGTCTGTTTCGGGGCTGCGGCGCGCCTCGCCCCTGAGGGGACAGCATGCGTCGATCTACCACCTACCGCATACGGCCCACCGCCCACTGCCAACGGCCTACCGCCTAAGGCGTGCGCGCCACCACCAGCGCCAGCGACCGAGGCTGCGCCGGCAGCCAGCAGGGTCTGGGCGGCTTTCGTTCAGCGTGTTGCCGCTGGTCATCACGTCATCCACCAGGGCGAGTGCTGGCCGGCCACCTGGTCAGGGGCCGGCACACTGAAGGCGCCGCGCAGGTTCTTCTGACGTTGGGCGCGCGGCAGGCTGGACTGGCGGGCGGTGTCACGTACACGCAGCAGCCAGTCGGTGCGGATGGGCGGGCAGGCACCGGGGCGTGGGCGCGCGCATACCGCGGGCCGGTTGCAGGCTCTGGTTGAAGCCGCGTTCGGCCAGGCGCGGGCCGGACAGTGGAATCGGCACCAGCGCGTCCACCTGTTGCAGCGGCTGGGCGGGATCGGCCAGCAGGTGCTCCATCAGCAGCCCGCCCAGGGGCGGGGCCAGTTGCAGTTGCTGGCCGAATTTCAGGGGCGACCAGTGCCCGGTCCAGCGGCGGCAGATAATCGGCCAGCGCAAAGGTGGCGGTCAGTGCCAGCGGGTGTTGCTGGCACTGGGGGCACGGCGGGGCGGGGCTGGCTGAATCCGCTGAAAGCGTGCAGAAAGGGGCAGCGCACAGCGCGGGCACCTGCAGTCGCCCCCGACCTGGCAGCGCCTCCCGGCAGTGCGCACAGCGGCTGGTCCAGACAGGGCGCTTCGCACAGCAGGCAGGCGCGCGGCAGCAGCCGGGCGGTCAGCCGCCCCAGCCAGCGGCGGCCGTGCCGCCAGATCACGGCATGAGGAGAGGCTGGCATGTCCATGGAGAAGGCAAGGTGGGAATGAAATCAGGGGCTGTGGCTTCCATCCCTATCCAGACGCCTCCCATGCGCCGCGCATCCTCTTCTATACTCGCCAACATGCCTTAAGCCAGTCGGTTCTGGACCGCGCCGCCTTGCGCCGGTCATTCAATGAAAAGCGTTCGAGCGCCCAGCGGGCAGATTTTCTGCTGGCCGAGGTGGAGCGTCGGCTGGACGAGCGGCTGGAGCCGATGCGTCTGGACGGCGTGGAGACGGTGCTGGACCTGGGCTGCGGTCTGGGTCGCTCGCTGACGGTGCTGGCCCGGCGTTTCCGGAGGCACAGGTGCTGGCGCTGGACATGGCCGAGCAGCCGCTCATCGAGCAGCACCGGCTGGACATGCGGGCGCGGCGTGGCCTCGCAGGGCTGCTGGCGCGCATCCGCGTGCGTGAGAAACCCCAGACCCGTCCGCCGCACTGGATCGCGGCCGATGCGCATCGGCTGCCGCTGCCAGCCAACAGTGCTGGCAGGTGGTCTGGTCGAACCTGGTGTTTCACTGGTTTGACGATCCGCTGGCGGTGCTGAAGGAGTGCTATCGGGTGCCGAAGCCGCACGGGCTTCTGGGTGTCTCGGCCCTGGGGTGGATACCTGCCGCGAGCTGCGTGCGCTGGTGCCGGATTCGTCGGCGCAGAATCTGGAGCAGCACGGGGCGCAAGGGCAGTGGGCCGTCGCTGCAGGACATGCACGACTGGGGCGATGCCATGGTGGAGACCGGCTCGATGCGCCGGGTGATGGACACCGAACACATCCAGCTGGCCTATGAATCCACGGCGTCGCTAAAGGCGGATCTGGCCGGGATGGGTTTTCCGGCGGCCCCGGAGAGCGGGCGTGCCTGCGCTCACGGTGGAGCTGGTGTTCGGTCATGCCTGGGTGCCGGCGCAGAAGGCGCGCGCCGACGGGCTGGCGCCCATCAACATCCTTCGCCGGGGCAGATGCCGGGGTGAACGCGGCCGGGGCCTTGGGCGGCTGGGCTCGGGTCACGCTGCACGGGAGCCTCGGCGCCCATCCAGGCTGAAGGGCGCCGCACCCCGTGGGCAGGCGCGCTGCCTGCAACGCGGTCTTCACAATCCGTGGCGACGGCCTTCCTGCGTTAATATTTGTCGCTTGCAGCGTCGAGGGTGGCTGACGGTTCGCATCCGGCCCCCTGTTCCGCGATGTCGACAGGGCCTGCATCGTGCCGGCATGGGCGCGTGTCCATGCTCGGGACATCCTCTCCTTCGCAAGCCGCCCTGGTCACCCTCCATGGTCATGAAATCACCTGAGTCCTCTCCCGGTCGTCTTCCCCTATCCGTCGATCACGCCTTGGGCACGCGGCACCTGTCGCGGCGGCGTGTGCTGTCGTCCGTGCCGGCCGCAGCCCTGTGGCTGGGGGGCGGCGCCCTGATGGGCGGTCTGGCTGCCTGCTCGAAAGAGAAGGGCATGACGTTCAAGTCCACCGACCTGGGCGGTGCCGACTACGGCAATGAGCTGTCGCTGACCGATGTCAGCACCGGCAAGCCCGTGACGCTGGCCAGCTTCAAGGACCACGTGGTGCTGCTGTTCTTCGGCTTCACGCAGTGCCCGGACATCTGCCCCACCACGCTGCTGAAGGCCAAGGAAATCAGGGACGCGCTGGGCCCGGACGGCAAGCGGCTGGACGTGGTGTTCGTCACGCTGGATCCCGAGCGCGACACGGCCGAGGTGCTGCCGGCCTACGTGCACTCGTTTGACCCGTCCTTCATCGCCCTGCGCGGCGACATGGCGGCCACCAAGAAGGTGGCGCGCGAATTCCGCGTCTTCTTCCAGAAGGTGCCCAATCAGGACGGTTCCAGCTACACGCTCGATCATACGGCCGCGTCCTATGTCATCGACAAGACCGGCAAGCTGCGCCTGCTGGTGCGCTACACTGACCCCGTCGATAACGTGGTCAGCGACCTGAAAGCAGTTGCTGGCGGCCTGATGCCGGCGTCCTCTCGACCGTTTCGTTTCCACCTGAAGCCCGTGCCACACGCATCGCACGGGTCCGGAGGCTCTTTCGCATGAACGCACTGGTGGCTCGTCCTTGGTCTGCTGATCGGCTGGGCCATCGAATTCGCCATCGACTTCCTGTACTGGCGCAAGAAGGCGCAAGAAGAGGCCGAGGCCCTGGCCCAGCAGGAAAGCGTGCTGCTGGCCCAGCAGACCGAGCTGGGGCACCGTCAGGCCACGCTGCGCCTTCGTGAAAAGGAAATGGCCGACCCTGCAGGCCTCGCTGGCCAGCCGTGATGCCGAGCTGCTGCAGCAGGCCCGTCGTGTGGAAGAGCGCTCCGACGATCTGTCCCGCGTGGAGCAGGCCATCGAGAAACGCCGGGCTGACCTGGACCGCATGGGCCTGACGCTGAACGAGCGCGACAAGGAAATCGCAGCCCGTGGCGAGCAGCTGCGTTCCAAGGAAGTGAACTACAACCGCCGCCTGACACGCTGGAAAGCACTCGAGGCCGAGCTGGCGCGCCGCGTGGCGGTGGTCAGCAACCGCGAGGGAAGCCATGCAGAGCTGGGAAGGGCGCATCCCGTCCCGCGAGCATGATGTGGCCGACCGCGAGGCGTCCGTCAATTACCACGCCAACCGCATTGCCAATGACGCGGCCGGCTACGAGGCTCGTCAAGAACCTGCTGAAGCAGCACTATCGCACCACCGAAGGGCGTGACCGCCTGCAGGCGCCGGGTGGGTATCGACGACCGCACCGTCGAGCTGCTCAACCAGGCCGGCATCCGCACCTTCGAGCGCCTGGCCGAGACCTCCATGGGCGAACTCACCCGCCTGATGGAAGCTGCTGGTCCGCGCTACGCACTGGCCAATCCGCTCAGCTGGGCCGAGCAGGCCGGCCTGTTCCCGGCCGAGGACTGGGTGGCGCTGGACAACCTGCAAGCCGAGCTGAAGGGCGAGAAGCGCGAGAACGTGGCCGCAGGGCTGCTGGCTGCCATGCGCCGCCGGCCGGGTGCGCAGACTACTGAAGCGCAGGACACGTCGGCCGATCAGGCCTCCGAGACCGTCGCGACGGAAGCTGCTGCAGCCACGGCGCAGCCGGATGACGATGCAGCCGCCGGCGAGGCGCAGACCGCACATGATGCGCAGGGCAGCTGACGACGCTTCGTCGTCATACGAGGCCGGCATGACCGGCGCAGTGTCGACGACCACCGATGCTTCCGTGGCCGATGATTCGTCGTTCGTGGAATCCACGGAGTACGAGACGGACGCAGAGTCTGCCGACGACGGGGGCGCCGAGACTGCCGAGTCCACGCTGGACCAGGAAGCCATGGTCTGGGGATCGGACGCCGGTGATGAATACGAGGCTGAAGCCGACGAGGGACTGGCTTCCGTCTTCGTGAACCCGCGCCGCGAGCGGACGGTCGAGCACGTCGTGGCCGAAGTGGTCGATGCCGAGCAGCACGAGCAGGGCTGGCGCTCGGGTGACGATGTCTCCGATGCCCACGTGCTGTCCGAGCATGCGTCCGGTGCTACCGGACACACGGCTGCAGCCGATCCTGCCGGCACTTCGCCGGAAAGTCACCCTCACGGCCAGGCCCACAGGCCCCTGACCGTTTCGATCTGTCCGCCCCTCGACTCGCCCCTGACGCAGGAACGCCATGCCATCACCTTCGCCACTGCATCCGCCCGAGTCCGTGCGCCGCTTCACCTCGCTGAAAGTGGGCGTCCTGTTGCTGTTCGTCCTGCTGCTGACGCTGTTCGGTGTGCAGGAGGGCGAGGGCGATGCCCAGCCCGAGGCGCAGCAGCAGCTTGCCTCCGCCTCCGGCAACACGCATACGGAATCCATCGAGCTGCCGCTGGGCAGGCAGGCTGCCCAGGCAGATGGGTCGGCGCAGGGTCAGGACGGGCAGGGACGCGGCCCGGCGGGCCAATGCCCAGGGCGCCGGCCAGCCGGATGACCGTCGGGCGGCCCCGGCCGATGTCTCGAAGGACAGCGCTTCGCAGGACAAGGCTGCCGCATCGTCGGCAGGCACCGCCGGCCCGAATGGGGCACCGGCCGATGCCATGGCCGACAGCCAGGCAGGCCCGGCCGTTCCTGCCGGGGAATCGGTGATGGCCCCCGAGGACGATGATCAGCCGCACCAGCCCGCCACGGGCGACGCGATGATCGAGCTGCCCGGTCCGCCGAGTTTCTCGCTGACGCATGATCCGGCAAGTGGCATCCGCTTGGCGGGCGAGGTGCCCGATGACGACACCCGCAACCAGTGGATGAATGCCATCCGCCTGGGTGCCCGGGGCGAGTCCGTCGAAGGTAGCCTGCGCCTGCGTCGCATCGATGGTCATGCGGCCGCCCGCTGGGAGCCGCAGCTGACGGCTCTGGTGGCCCTGGTCCGTGAACGCAACATCAGCGAACTGCGTGTGCGCGGCGACGTGGTGGAAGTGTTTGGCGGCGCCCAGACGCCCGCCCAGGGCCGCGAGACGCTGGAGCTGATCCGTGCCCAGGTTCCCAACGGTTACCGCGTGCTGGCCCGTGATGAGGCAGGCGCTGCCGGTGCATCCCGTCTGGCCGTCGCCGGCGCAGCAGCCCAAGGCGCCCAGCGTCTGGCCGATGCCAACCGCCCGGCAGGACGGGACGCCCGTGCCCAGGCCGAGGCGCAGAAGGCCGCCGATGCGCGCAATGCCGCCACCAAGGCACGTGATGCCCGCACAGCCGCGACAGCCGCAACAGCCGCAACGCACGCGATACCCGCCAGGCCGCTGCCGACAGCCGCAACCTGCGCACCGCTGCAGCCGGGAACTGCCCGCGGTCGCTGAAGCAATTGTCCTCGCCGATCTTCTTCAAGTCGGGCAGTTCAAGCCCTGTCGCCGGCCGAGACGCGCCGCCTGCAGCAGCTGGGCGCCTGCCTGGGCCGCACGGCCTGGGTGCGTGTGACCGGCTACGCCGATCCGCGCTACCCGCCGCCTACAACAAGACCCTCGTCCGAGCGCCGTGCACGCGCCGTGGCCGGTGCCATCAGCGAAGGGGGCTCTCCTCGGCCCGCATCACGGTGGTGGGTGCCGGCAAGACCTCCGCCCGCACCAAGGTCCGCGCCGACAAGGCCACGCTGCAGCGCGCCCGCCGGGTGGACATTCTGGTGGGTTGAGACAGGAAGGTCAGGGGTCGCCAGCGCTGCCCTTGACCTGAGAGTGCCGCCACGCACGTGAAAGCGGTCCCTGAATCAGGGGCTGGAACGGCACTCGGACGAGAGCGCGCTTCAAGCGCAAGAAGCTGGCCTGCACCAGAGCGAGCGACACGTTGAACGTAGCCCCCCGCCCGGTAGCAACGGGCGGGGGCTTTTTCTGGGCTTTTCAGGGCTTTCAGAGCGCGGGATGCGTCGTTTCCCACGGCTGCTGGGCGCCCAGCAGCGTGTTCACCGTCGCCGTGCTGCTCAGTGCGCTGGCTCCGGAACCACGGCCGTTGCCACGTCCGTACCGGCCGGTGTGGCGGAGGCCGTACCTGTTCCAGCTGCGCTTCCAGCCGCCGATGTGGCGGCATTCGACCCGGCGCTGGATGCCTCACCCGGCAGCGACAGCGTCTCGCCCTGATCCAGCAGCTCGTTCAGGGGACAGACGGCTGCCCTGATGGCTGGGCAGCGCCTTGGCCGTGGCCAGCGATTTGCCCAGAGTATCCCCTGCGGTGATGCCGAGGGCGGACGGCTGCGCCGCCGGCGGGGTGGCAGGCTGGGCAGCCGCATCCGCGGCGGGCGCCGCTGCAGGTGCAGTGGGCGTGGCCGGTTGCGCAGCGGCACCGCCTGCCGCGTTGGCATCCGCATCCGGGGTGGCGGGCGTGACTGCTGCCGTTGTGACGGAGGCGGGCACCGGCGTTGCCGGCTTCAGGGCGGGGCCCTGAACCTGGATCACTTCGGACCAGCTTTGCGGCGTATTGCCGGCGGCATCGGCCACCGTCACGGTGACCGCATAGGGGCTGCGAGCCACCCGGGGTGATGGTCGGCGCCGGCAGCGTGGCCGAGAAGTGCCCAGCAGCGTCGACGTCGGCTGGCAGTGTGGTTGCGCCCAGCTTGACCTGAACCGTCGATCCCGGTGCCACATCGCCCGATACGGTGACGCCATCGGTGGCTTCCGCCCCTGTGATGACCTTTGCTGGCGTGGCCGTCGAACTGCAGGTTGGTGGGTTTGGCCGGTAGCGATCGGGCCAGCGTGACCCCGTGGGTGCCCACGGATGTCGAGGTGCTGCCAGGCAGGGTGGCGGTGGCCTCGATGGTTTTCGGGCCATCCGGCTCTGCAGTGAAGTTCAGGACGTTTTCCAGAAGCCATCGGCACCGGCACGTGCGTTGGCTGCGATCTTGGAGCTGGAGCCCGGCACCAGCACACGGATGTTGGAATTGGGCTCGGCCGTGCCCGACACTTCCACGCCATTGGCTTCCACGGCGTTGATCACGTCGTCATTTGCGATCTTGCCGTTCACGGTGGTCTGGCGGGTGACGGCCGGTGCGCCCCTGGATCGTCACGTCCTGCGAGATCTCAGTGGCGTTGCCGGCCTTGTCGGTGACAGTCACGACCAGTGCGGTTTTGGCTGTGCCATTGGCGGGCGCGGGGGGAATGTCGGCGGCAGGGACCGTGACCTTCCAGTAAGAGCCCACCGTGTGGCTGATGGGGACGGGCTTGCCGTTCCAGGTGGCCGACAGCGTGGTGTTAGCCTCCCCCGACGAGCCAAGGAAGGTCAAGCCGTTCTTCGCTGCTTCTGCCGTGAAGGTCTGGGTTTTTGCGAAACCGGAGAAGTGGGGCTTGGGCGGTGTCTTGTCGACCGAGAACGTATGGGTCTCTGGGCTGGAGGCCGTGCCCCGGCGAGGTGGCAATGGCGGTTACCGTGTGCGCCAAGCTATCGGCAAAGTTGCCCATGTCGATGTTCTGGACACTCCACTTGCCCTGGGCATCGGCCACGATTCCCGATGGCGCTGTCCAGGCATCGACCTTGACCAGCATGGAGGCGCCGGGGGCCGCCGTGCCCGTGATGGTCACGGCACCCGACTCGGCCTTGTTGACGACGTTGTCTGCGGTGACGGGGTCAATCGTCGGGGCCGAGGATGGCAAGGCGCTGTTCTGCACCGTGATGGTCTGCTTGGCGGTGGTGCTGTTGTTGCCCGCCTTGTCGTGGGCCACCACGGTCACGTCGGCGGTGGTGCTGGCCTGGCCGGCCGGTACCGGGGCACCGAATCGAAGTCCACGCTCCATTTGCCGTTGGTGACGGTGCCCGGTTTCGACACTCCGTTCCAGGTCACGGTCACCGTATCGGCATTCTGGGCGCCGGTCGGCGTATTGCCTGTGAAGGTGATCTTGCCGGTCTTGGCTTCTTCAGCGCTGATGGTGGTGTCGCCACCGTTGGTCTTGATGTTGGTGGGGCTGACCCGGGGCCGTCTTGTCGAGGGTGATCTTGTGCACGCCGGCGGCCGAGTCTGCGCGCCCTGGCTGCGCGGCGACTGCCGTCACGTCGTAGCTGCCGTCGGGCACATTGGACAGGTTCGTCAACTGGGCGGTCCAGGCGCCATTGATGCCGGCCGTGACCGTGTCCGTGCTGCTGCCTAGCGTGACGGTGACTTTGCTGCCCGCGTCGGCAATGCCGGATACCGACACGGCACCTTGGGCCTCGGCGGCGTTGATGATGTCATCACCGGCAATCGGGCTGATGAGGGGGTGGACAGCGGTCTCAGCGGCCCCCTGCAGCGTCACGTTCTGGGTGGCAACGGCGCTGTCGTTGCCGGCCTTTGTCCTGCAGCACCACGTTGAAGGCCGTGTTGGTGCTGTTCCCTGGCCGGGCATGGGCAGATCGCCTTCCTTGAATTCCACCTTCCAGCCGCCGTTGGCGCCCACCGTGGCGGTCTGCGTCTTGCCGCCACTCGATGGAGACCGTCACCTTGGTGCCGGCTTCGCCCGTGCTGCTCAGGCTCACGCCGTTCTTGGCTTCGAGGCTGGTGATGGTGGTGTCGTTGCCTTCCAGCTTCAGGTTGGCAGCCGGTGCGGGCGGTGTCTTGTCCAGCGTGAACTCGGCCTTGCTGGTGGCGGTGTTGCCCTGGGCGTTGGTGGTGGTGACCGACAGCACATGCTTGCCGTCGGCAAGCCCCTGCCGGCAGCGGCACGCCCGCTTCCCACTTGCCGTTGGCATCAGCCTGGACCTCGGCCAGCGGGTTCTTCTCGTCGGTCAGCCACAGCGCAACCTTGCTGTTGGGCGCGGCGGTACCCATCACCTTCACCGGGGCAGCTGCTTCCCCTGGCGTTGACGCAGCCGTCTTCGCTGATGGTGCCGATGATGGCGGCGGTGCCGGTGGTGTTCATGATGACCTTGCTGGTCACTTCCGGCGCGCGGTTGCCGGCGGCATCAATGGCGGTCGCACTCAGCGTGTAGGAGCCATCGGCAGTGGGCAGGTCATCGGCTTGAAGCGTGGTGCTCCAGTTGCCGTTGGCGTCCACGGCCACCAGGCGGGTCAGCGTGCCCAGCTTGAGTTCTACCGAACCGTTGGCCTCGGCCGTACCACTGATGGCAACACCTGCGGCCTTTTCCGGGGCAGTGATGATGTTGTCACCGGCCGGACGCCACTTCGGCGCTGGCCAGGGGCGTGTCGTCAAAGTGCAGCGTGGTCAGCGGCAGGGGTGCTCTGCACGCCCTTGTTGGAGCCCACCACTTCCAGGCTGTTGGTGTCCGACAGGCCGGTGGCGGGCAGCGTGCCGCTGCTGGGCGTGGCGGTCTTCAGGTCCACGGCCCAGTTGCCGTTCTCGTCGGCCTTGGTGGTGTAGGTGACGTTGGCGTGCTGGTCGCCATCGGTGTCGATGCGCACCCTGCACTTCAGAGCCGGGTTCGGCCGTGCCGTTCAGTACGGGGAAGCGCGTGTTGAAGTAGGTGGCGGATTTGAGCGTGAGCGAGATGTCGCCCTGAGGTGCCTGGCCATCGCCGCCCCCTCCGCCTCCACCACCGGCTGCGGCCAGACCCAGCACGGCTGCACCGCCCAGGCCGTACAGCAGCGGCTTTGCAGGGCACGTCACCCAGCACGGGCAGGATGGGGGCCCTCGAACTTGGGGTCATCACAGCACGAAGGTGCCGTCGTTCAGCGCGCCCAGCGGCTTGGTGTTCACGTCGGCCAGCAGCACGGCGCCCCCGGCACCTTCTGCCGCGTCCGGAATGCTCACGGTCTCGTCGCCACCGGCCGTCACGGCACACTGGTCCGAGGCGCTGCAGATGCGGTAGTAGCCTTCCAGAATCACTGAGGCGGTGCCGGCATCGCCGTCCAGCGGCACGTTCTCGATCACCAGATCGCTGTCCACCTGCAGGACCCGCAGCTGTTCGGCGTCCAGGTTGGAGTCCTGTAGCCGGAACTGTCGCCCGGGCAGCACCCGAACCCGGTTCTCGCCGGGCCTGAGCCGCAGCTGTTCCACACCGCCGTCCTGCGTCCGATAGATCTCGAATCGTGCTGCCATGATGCTCGTTCCGTAGGGATGTATCCTTATCTTGCAAAGCCTATCAAAAACGGTTTACATCCGCCCTACATGTCCTACGCGCCGACAGGGATAGATTGCGAGTTCGCGTCAGGCAAAAGCGGCAGTCGTTGTTTTTACATACGATATCACCCTGTCGGTGAGCCATCGGGCCGAGCGGGCCGGCGTCATCATCGGCGGGATGCCGCCAGACAGCAGGACGCCAGGCAGAAAAGAGCCCGCCATGAGGCGGGCCTGATGAGACGGCGGGGAACGGCCTGGGCCGTTCCCTGCTGGCGTCATACCGTGGGGTGATGATCCCAGGGCTGGGTGCCCACCAGCGAATCCACGGTGGCCGTGGTGCTGACCGGTGCGCGGCGGCGGCGCCGTCGGCGCGGGGCGGCTGCGGGCGCGGGCGCGCTGGAGAGCGACCCTCGGCGCTGCTGCTGGTCAGATCGTCCAGGGTCAGGCTCTTCGCGACGTGCTCGACGTGTCCGTGGAATCATCCGTGTCGGTCAGCGACTTGCGGCCAGTGAGCGCGACGAGGTGCTGCCGCTGGCGGCAGCGCCTGCGGCCGGGGCGCTGCGGAGCAGCTGCCGGGTTGGCCGTGGTCGTCGTCGTGGTGGTCGTGGCCGACGAGTTGGCCGAGTCGGCGGCCGGAGCCGCCGCGCCTGCAGACGCGCCGGTCGTGGTCCCATCGCTCGGGGTCACGGTGTCGTTGGCGCCGGCTGCGCCCGGCGCCGCAGGTGGGGCCGAGGGCGATGCTGCCGGCGGGGTGGCGGCTGGCGGCGTCGCGGATCAGGCGTGTCGGCGGTTGGCGGCGTGGCGGGCGCAGGGTTGGCCGCTGGCGGGGTGGTGGGCGATGGGTTGGTGGGAGCAGGCGCCGCGGGTGTCACCCGTACCCGGATTCGCAGGCGCGGAGGGCGCAGGAGCGGGTGACGGATTGGCGGGCGCCGGTGCTGTGGTATCGCCTGCGCCTGGATTGGCAGGCGCTGGGGCAGGTGACGGGTTGGTGGCCGGTGGTGCCGAGGTGTCGCCCGTGTTGGTGTCCGGATTGCTGGGTGGCGGGGGCCGGGCTGGGCGAGGCGGGGGCTGTGCGGGTGTGGTTGGCGCCGCGGGTGCTGGCGTGGTCGGTGCCGGCGCAGGTGTGGTCGGCGACGGCGCGATGGTCGGCGCCGGGCGCCCTGCACCGTCACGGCGTGGCTATCGGCCCCGCTGGTGTTGCCCGCGGCGTCCGTCACCGTCACCTGGTAGGTGCTGTTGGCGGTGGCACCGGCGGCAGGCTTGGCAGCTCGGAGGGCACGAACTGCACGTCCCAGCTGCCGTTGCTGCCGACAGTGCCGGTGTGGGTGTGGCCGTTCCAGGTCACCGAGACCTTGGAGCCTGCTTCGGCGTTGCCGGTGAAGTGCACGCCATCCCGTGCCTCGGCGGCGGTGATGACGTTGTCGCCACCGTCCAGCTTGATGTTGGTGGCCTTGGCCGGTGCCGTCTTGTCCACCGTGAAGGCGCGGGTGGCCGAAGCCGTGCCGCCAGCTGGCGAGGTCACGGCGGCCGTCAGCGTGTACTTGCCGTCGGCGATGCCAGTGGCCGGTGCGGTCACTTCCCAGTGGCCGTTGGCGTCGGCGGTGGCGGCCACCTTGTTGGTGCCGAAGGTCAGCTCCACTTTCGAGCCGGCTTCGGCCGAGCCCCTGCAGCTTCACGCCGGCAGCCGCCTCGGCGGCATTGATGATGTCGTCGCTGGCAATGCTGCCGATGACGGGCGCCTTGCTGTTGGTGTGCAGCGTGACCGAGGAGGTGGCTGCCGGACCGCGGTTGCCGGCTGCGTCGATGGCCGTGGCCGTCAGCGGGTACTGGCCGTCGGCGGCCGGCAGTTCGGCGGCAGACAGCGTGGTGTTCCACTTGCCCTCGGCATCCACGGCCACCAGCTTGGTGGTGCCGCCGATCTTGAGTTCGACCGTGCCGTTGGCTTCGGCCGTGCCGGAAACCGCCACGCCCGCCGTCTTCTCGGCGGCGGTGATGATGTTGTCACCGCTTACCGCAGCGATCTCGGCGCTAGCCGGCGGGTGTTGTCATAGGTGAGCGTCACCACGGGCAGCGCGGCACCCCTGCACGCCATCCAGTGCGCCGGACACTTCCAGCGTGTTGCTGTCCGACAGGCCGCTGGCCGGCAGGTTGCCGGTGGCGGGCTTGGCAGACTGCAGGTTCACGCTCCAGTTGCCGTTGGCGTCGGCCGTGGCGGAGTAGGTGACGTTCTCGCGCTGGTCGTTGTCGGTGTCCAGGCGCAGCGTCACCACGGTGCCGGGCTTGGCCGTGCCGGAAATGGTGGGGAAGCGGTTGTTGAACGAGGTGGCCGACTTCAGCGCCAGCGGTACGTCGCCCAGGTTGGGGGCGCCGGAGGGATCACCGCCGCCACCACCGCCACCGGCGGCCAGGGCCACCACGGCCAGACCGCCTGCACCGTACAGCACGGGACGGATGGGGAATTCCTCGGTGGTCGGCTGCTCTGGGGGCCTGGAAGCCGGTGTCGTACAGCACGAAGGTGCCGTCCGAGAGCGCGCCCAGGGGCTTGGTGCTCACGTCTGCCAGCACCGTGGCCTGGCTGTTCTCGGTGGTGCCCAGATTCTCCTGGCCTTCGGCGCCCTGGGCGACGGCGGCGTCTTCACCGCCCACGCTGACCGTGCAACGGTCGGTGGCGCTGCACACCTGGTAGTAGCCTTCCAGCGTCACCGAGGCCGTCTCGGTGCTGCCTTCCACCGGGATGTTCTCGATGATCAGGTCGTTGTCCACCTGCAGCACGCGAAGCTGGGACGGATCGATCGGCTGGCCGTCCGGATCCTGCAGGTTGAAGGTGCGCCCGGGCACGACCCTGAGCTTGTTGTTGCCGGGCTTGAGCTGGAGCTGCTCGACCCCGCCGTCACCCGTGCGCTGGATGTTCAGTCTTGCTGCCATGATCCTGTCTTCCGTCCTGTGGTCTCGACGAAGGCCGGGCCGGGCGGCTCGACATGGCCGCCTGGCGCCTGTTCGCGAGGTGCCCAGGGGGCGAATACATGGTCCGGTGTCGCCGAGTGTCATGCAAACCGACGCTTCAATGAGACATCGGGCGCAGTCCGGCGGCCGGATTCGACCATTCGTCAAAAAAAGGTGTATTGAAACAGGTCATTGTGGCATGCACAAACCGCATTTTTGTGTGCGTCTCGTGACGGCTTGTTACGTGTGCGCACCTGCGGGCCGGATCACGGTCTCCTTTTACCTCCTGCCATGCAGTCCCGCAGCCCGGCGGAAGAAACCGCCGGGCATCAGGGGTCAGAGGTGCACCAGCCCCTGCTGCAACTCGTCCTGCGAAAGCAGCAAGGAGAGCTGCTGTGCGCTGCTGGGCGCGATCGACGGTGCAGCACTGGCGGTGGCCGGCAGCGGCGTCGACGAGGGCTCGGTCTGTGCCAGTGGCAACGAGAGCGCATCGCCGTTCGAAGCCTGGGCCTTGTGGATGGCGTCGCCTTCCGGTCCGGTCGTCAGCGCCTTCAGGGACAGCGCGTTGCTGCCCGCCGGAGCCGTTCCGAATGGGAAGCTCTGCGACATGATCGCGAAGGTGTGATCCACGGCGGAGACATTGCCGGCCTTGTCCGTGGCCGTGATGTGGATCGTGGTCTGCTTGGCGCCGATGGGGTTGCCTTGGGCCACGATCGGCGTCGGAGGGTCCAGCTAGCTTGAATCGGGGCTGGTGTCCGTCACCACGGCGGTCTGGACCTGCTTGCTGCCGTCGGCCAGCTTGAACTCCACCTGCACCGAGGCACCGGCCTCGGTCTTGCCCGTGATCAGGAAGGGAACCCCGCTCAGTACGCGATCCGTGCCGCCGGCGTGCGTGTCGGTCAGCACCGGGGGCTTGCGTGTCCACCACCATGGGCGTTCCGGCGCTGGGTGCGGAGGCGTTGCCCGCCTTGTCGGTGGCCACGGCCGTCACCAGATGGGTGCCGTCAGCCGGCAGTTCGGCACCGGCAAAGGCCACGCTCCACTTGCCGTCGGCGCCGGCCTTGGCGTCATGCGACACCGTGCCGACCGTCACCTTCACCGTGCTGTTGGCTTCGGCTGTACCGGCCAGCGTCACGCCGGCCGCCTCTCGGCCGCGTTCACATAGTTGTCGGCACCACCGGTGAACTGGATCGTCGGTGCCGGAGGCGGCGTGGTGTCGATGGTCAGCGTCTGCGTGGCGGGCGTGGAGACGTTGCCGGCCAGATCGCTGGCCGTGACTGACAGGGTGGCGTTGCCCGTGGCAGGCAGCGCATTGGCCGGCAGCGTCACCGCCCAGGTGCCGTCTGCGCCCACCACCGTTTCCAGGTTCTGCGTACCCAGCGTCAGCTTTGATCAGGCTGTTGGCCCTCGCCCTGGCCCGAGACCGCCAGCGGCTTGCCCACGGCGGCCGCACCCAGAAAACCTTCGGTGCCGATGGGCGAGATCGTGGGGGCCGTCGGCGGCGTGTCGTCGGCTGTCAGCTTGAAGTCCGGCATCGTGGCCGTCTTGCCGTTCACCGTCTCGGTCAGCGACAGGCTGGAGGCGGTGCTCAGCCCGCCCGCGGGCAGGGCTCCGGTGGTGGGCTTCAGCGTGGCCAGGTTGGCCGACCACTTGCCGTCAGCCCCCACCGGCACGGTATAGCTGGCGTCCACCGCCGCGCCGCCGCCGGCATGCACGTCGATCTTCACCGTACCACCGGCGGTACCCGTGCCCTGTCAGCGTGGGCACCTTGCCCCTGGCCACCGACGAATGCGTCACCGTGAAGCTGGGGTCCGTGACCGAGGGCGGCACGACCGGTGTGGTGGGCGCCGGGGTGGGTGTGGTGGGGGCGCGGGCAGAGGGGTGGGGGAGCGGGTGTGTTGCACAGCGACTTCACCACCCCCGCCGCCTCCACCGCTGCCGCCCAGCGCCAGGCCCAGCACGGCTGCACCGCCCAGGCCATAGATCACCGGGCGGGCCGATTCGGACAGCAGGGGGCCGGATTCGGCGGCATGATCTGCACCCGCTGCGACTGCGGGGTGGCACCCTCCAGCCCCTTCGTGGCGGCTGCGCCTGCGGCCGCACCGCTGGTCTGGGCCAGATCCACCAGCACGAACGAGCCGTCCGACAGTGCGCCAATGGCGCCCGTGGCCGGGGTGATGTCCACCGTACCGGACGTCGTTTCGGGAAGTTCCAGGTGGCAGGGGCGAGCTGACACTGCACGAGCTGTAGAAGCCCAGCAGCTCCACGGCCTGGGGCTGGTCGGCGCCATGGGCGTCATCGGCCAGGTTGTCGACGAGAATGCTGTTGTCCAGCTGCTTGACCACGGCCTTGGCAGGCGCCTTGCCGGTGTCCTCGTCATAGAGCCGGAAAGTGTCGCCCGGCCGCACGACGACGCGGGTGGTGCCAGCCCGGAGATGGGTGCGCGAGACGGACCCGTGCGAGGAACGGGTTTCGATGACGAGAGCCATGGGATATGCGGTATGCGCCGTTCAGCGGCGATGACAGAGCGTCCGTCGGGCCGACGTTGCCAGACTGGGACTGTCTTATTATCGCCGCGCTGTGGCTGACGCGCCACCGTCGGCGCACCCATCAATCCCGGCGTGCGTGCCGGGGCCCGAGGCCCCGGCGAGGGCGCGTCAGGCGTAGCTGGCCAGCGCTGCCTTCATCTTCTTCATGGCCTGCGCCTCGATCTGGCGGATCCGCTCGGCCGACACGCCATACTCGTTGGCCAGGTCCCTGCAGCGTGCGCGAACCGCCTTCGTCCTCGTCACGCAGCCAGCGCGACTGCACGATGTTGCGGCTGCGCTCGTCGAGCGTAGCCAGTGCGTTGGACAGGCCTTCGGTCTGCAGCCAGTCGCGCCGCCGATCCTCGATGATCTCGGTGGGCTCGCTGCCGGGGGGCGGCCAGGTAGGCGGCCGGACCGAAGCCCGTGCCTTCCTCGTCGTCACCCTGCGGCTCCAGCGCGATCTCGTGGCCGGTCATCCGCGTTTCCATCTCGGTCACGTCCTTCTCGCGGACGTTGAGCTGTTCGGCGATGTCGGTCACGGCCTCGGGCGTCAGCGTGTCCAGGTCCTTCTTCATCGAGCGCAGGTTGAAGAACAGCTTGCGCTGTGCCCTGGTGGTGGCCACCTTCACCAGCCGCCAGTTCTTCAGGATGTACTCGTGGATCTCGGCCTTGATCCAGTGCAGCGCGAACGACACCAGACGCACCGAGCGATCGGGGTCGAAACGCTTGACCGCTTTCATCAGGCCGATGTTGCCTTCCTGGATGAGGTCGGCGTGCGGCAGACCGTAGCCCAGGTACTGGCGAGCCACCGACACGACCAGCCGCAGGTGGGAAGTCACCAGCGTGCGGGCAGCGTCGACGTCCTGATGCTCCTTTGAAACGTTGCGCAAGGCTGGACTCTCCTCGGCGGACAGCATGGGCATGCGATTGACCGCAGAGATGTAGGCGTCCAGGTTGCCCAGTGACGGAACGGCAGGCGCAACGACACCGGTCTGGCGAGTGGCAAGTGCAACGGAGTGAGTCGTCATCGTGGCAGTTGTTTCCTGTAAATGACTAGCGGGTTAGATACTAGCACTTCACCGTGGGGAGTGCCAACTTTTTTTGTTTCAAAAATGTCGTGGCTTGTCAAGCCCCTGTGGCTCCTGCAGAAAACGCGGGAGGGTGGGGTTTCGATGACAGGATGTGCGGCCTTCTGTGGAAAGGCCCCGACAGCCGGAGCTGACGAGGCCTTCGGGGGTGATGCCTGGGCGGTCTCAGTAGGCGTTCGGGTCGCGGAACGCCACCAGGATGGTCTTCAGGATGATCTTCAGGTCCAGCCGCAGCGACCAGTGCCGCAGGTACTCCAGGTCGTAGCGGATGCGCAGCTCCATCTTCTCGATGGTGTCGGTCTCGCCGCGTGCGCCGTTGACCTGGGCCAGACCGGTGATGCCGGGCTTGACCTTGTGGCGGATCATGTAGCCCTTGATCAGCTTGCGGTAGGTCTCGTTGTGGGCCACCGCGTGGGGGCGCGGACCCACCACGCTCATGCGGCCCTGCAGCACGTTGAAGAACTGCGGCAGCTCGTCCAGCGAGGTCTTCCGCAGGAAGCGGCCGATCGGAGTGATCCGGTCGTCGTTCTTGGTGGCCTGGCGCACTTCGGGGCCGTTTTCCTGCACCCGCATGGAGCGGAACTTGTAGACGTTGATCTCCGAGCCGTCCAGGCCGTAGCGGCGCTGCTTGAAGATGATGGGGCCCTTGGACGTCAGGCGGATGGCCAGCGCGATGGTCAGCGTGATCGGCAGCGTGAGGACCAGCGCGATGGAGGCGATGACGATGTCGGACAGGCGCTTGAGCACGCCCGTGGTGCCGTAGAACGGCGTCTCGCACACGGCCACCACCGGCAGGCCGCCCACCGAATCCACCCGTGCCTGGATCAGGTCGAACATGAAGATGTCCGGCACGAAGTAGATGGAGGCCGTGGTGTCACGCAGGTCTTCCAAGAGCTTCAGGATGCGCGGCTGCGAGGCCATGGGCAGGGCGATGAAGATCTGGTCGATCTTGTTGGCGCGCACGAACTGCGCCACCGCGCTGAAGCCGCCGGCCACCGGCGCTTCCGTCACCTCGCCCAGACGGTCCGGGGTGCGGTCGTCGAAGAAGGCCATGATGCGCGTCTGCGACAGCGGGTCGTCCTGGATGGACCGGGCCAGCGTGCGGCCCAGGCTGTTGGCCGCCACCACGATGGCGGTCTGCTCGGGACGCATGGAGATGACCTTGTGCAGCAGCATGGGCGAGAGCCAGTGGCTGACGGCCTGCACGACCGGGGTGGCGATGACCCAGGTGGCCAGCACGTTCTGGTCGAACTGCCGCAGTGCGTCGATCATCAGGCCGAAGACCAGCAGCAGGCCCACCACCAGGCCCCAGCTGCCCAGCAGGTGACGCAGGTAGCCGGCCTGGTAGACCCGGAAGGGGACGCTGCCAGGGTAGCTCAGCACGAAGGTGAGGACGGCCAGCACCATTTCCTGGGCGCGCAGGGGGTGCCCGGCGGCCACGGTGACCACCAGCAGGCAGGCCACGGCCAGGATGGGATCGATGACTCGACTTGACCAGCGACAGGATGCTGCGATTGCCGGTCCGGATGGGAACGATGGAAGAAGCGAAGGTGGGGCTGTTCATACCGCTTGCCGGGGCGCCGGGAATGTGGCGAGCCCGGATCAGGAGTCTGCTGGGGGTTATTTATACAACACCGGCCGGCTGGAGGCAGCCGTCCGATGGTAATCGGTTTGGTGCTTCTGTGTCAGGGTTCACGAACAAGGGCTCGGGAACCGAGGGATCGGGACGTCGACAGAGGCAACAGCTTCGGGAATCCGGGCAGTGTTCACACGGCAAGGGTCGGGGGCTTGGCATGTTCGGCTCAATGCATTAGTGTGGAAGCAGAGCAGGACCGTCGGTGGCGGTACCATGCCCCATTCTGAGCTTTTTAAGACAGGGTAGTCATGAAAGAAATCATCGGAACACAAAAAAAAGCCGCACGGCGCCCGGCACTGCGCGCAGCCAGTGCTGCCGTGGCAGCCATCTTCTGTGGCCTGGCGGCCAGCGCTGCCCAGGCACAGGCTCAGCTGGAAGTGCCTGATCAGGACTGGACCCCCAACGCCGAGGCTGACGTCATCAAGCTCACCGGCCGCGTCGGTGTTACGCACGATAGCAATATGTTGCGTCTGAACAACCAGTCCCAGGCTGGCATCTACAGCAACAAGAAAGCAGGCGACACCTACCTCACGGGCGCCATGGGCATCGAGTTCGACCGCCTGATCAGCCAGCAGCGGCTGCGCGCCAACGCCGAGGTCGAGGGCTTCAAGTACAAGGAATACGACGACTTCGACCACGTGGGCTACAACGTCGGCTCCACGCTGGACTGGGTCGTGGGCCGTCCGCTGTTCGGCCGTGCCGGCATCAAGCTGGACCGCCGCCAGCCCACGGTGCAGGACCGTATCTACAACCAGACCACCAACGTCTCGGGTGACCGCAACAACATCAGCACCCAGAACCTGTTCTTCAACGCCGGCTTCCGCTTCACGCCGGCCTGGTCGGTCATCGGTGGCGTCGACTACGTCCGCAGCCGCAACTCGCTGGAAGTCTACAAGGACACCGACTACGACCTGAAGTCGGGTGAAGGCGGCGTGCGCTATGCCCCGGGCACCGGTATCGAGGTCGACCTGGTCTACCGTGCCACCAGCGGCGAGTACAAGTCGGCCCAGCGCTATGGTGACGACGGCTCCGCCCTGCTGTGCAACAACAACCGCCGCAAGAACGACTACGACGAGGACTCGCTGCAGGCCCGCGTCCAGTATCGTCCCAGCGAGGACAGCAGCCTGGGCGGCTTCGTCGGCTACACCCGTCGTGACTACGATCAGGGCAACCGCCACTTCCGCGGCCTGACCGCCGGCTTCGATACCGAGTGGGCCGTCAGCGGTGCGGTGTAGATGCGCGCCTCGCTGGGTCGCTCCATCGAGCCGGATGACGACGCCGTGACCGGCTCCTACGCTGACACCTGGTCGCTGAACTTCAGCCCGACCATCCAGGCCACCGGCAAGATCACCGTCGAGCCGTACCTGCGCCTCTACGACCGTCGCTACAAGGGTGACCAGCTGGCTGCCGGCCAGGTCGAGCGCAAGGACAAGATCTACATGGTCGGTGCCGAGGCTGACTACGAGTTCCGTCGCAACATGTTCCTCATGGCCAGCATCTCCCGTGAGCAGCGCGACTCCAACCGTGCCAACCTCGACTACAAGGCCAACGTCTTTGGCCTTGGCCTGAAGGTTCAGTTCTGATCCTTCCCTGCCTTTCGGCCCTGGCCTGACCTGGGCTACGTCACCAGGCCCCGGTTTCCCGGGGCCTGGTCGTTTCCGGCAATCCTTCCCATTGCACCTGCTGTCAGCTCGCCTTTGCTGGACAATCTTACGAAAGCAGGGGATATCATTCACGCAGGCGCCACAAAGGCCGGTCTAGAATCGGCGTTCACGGCCCTGTCGGCCGCTTGGCGTGCCCGGGCGTTTGATTCTTGCGCGGGGCAATTCCCCTTTCCGTTCGCAGCCCTTCGGGCAAGCTGATCTCCCTTCATAGGGACGGCATCCATGTTTCTTTTCTCGCTTCAAGAAGTTCGTGCTGGGGCTGATGGCCCTGGCCACCATCGGTCTGGCATCGTCCCAGGCCGTGGCCCAGACCGCCCGCAGTGACTACCTGCTCGGGCCGGGCGACGCTGCGCATCCAGGTCTTCCAGTCCCAGGATCTGACCGTCGAGGCACGTATCTCCGAAAGCGGTGTCATCTCCTACCCGCTGCTGGGCGTGGTCAAGCTGGCCGGCCTGTCGCCGCAGCAGGCCGAGAACCTCATCGCCACCCGCCTGCGTGAGGGCCGCTTCCTGCAGAACCCGCAGGTCACCCTGAACGTGCTGCAGTTCCGCAGCCAGCAGGTCTCGGTGCTGGGCAACGTGGCCAACCCCGGCCGTTACCCGCTGGAGACCACCGGCATGCGCCTGTCCGAGATCCTCTCGGTGGCTGGCGGCGTCAATGAGACCGGCTCCAACAACGTGCTGCTCATGACCACCCGCAATGGCCGTCCGCAGCGTCTGGAAATCGACCTGGTCGAGATGTTCAGCACCGGCGACCTGAGCAAGGACGTGGTCCTGCAGGCCGGCGACACCATCTTCGTCAACAAGGCCCCCAACTACTACGTCTATGGCCAGGTCCAGCGTCCGGGCCAGTACGTGCTTGACCGCGGCATGACCGTGGCCCAGGCCGTGGCCAAGGGTGGTGGTCTGACCCTGCGCGGTACCGACCGTGGCATCCGCCTGCACCGTCGCGTGGGTGACCGCAACATCCAGGTGTTGGAGCCCAAGCTCGACGATCCGATCCGTCCGGACGACCTGATCTTCGTGCGCGAAAGCATCTTCTGATCGGCCTTCGGTCCGATCCTCCTGATGCCGACCACGCTGGTCGGCATCCTGAAAACGGCGCCTTCGGGCGCCGTTTTTTTGTGCTCTCCGTGCCTTCCCACGTTCGCATCGCGGGAACCGGTCTGTCCTCACATCGCCAGAACCCGAACATTTGCCGTGTTTTTCCCGACGAATGGCGTCTTTCGTCCCCGGAAGAAGCCAAATGCCAAGTCTGTCGTCGACGGCTCTCCCGGCAGTGTGGTACGTTGCAGGCATCGTGATCAGGGCCCGCCGGGCCCGGTCGCCGCTCACCCTGGAAGCCACCGCGTGTGGTCGTGACCTTCGCCGGTCTTTCTCCTCTCCTTCATCACCATGTCTGCAACCCAAACCTCTTCCGTTGCCGATCGCAAGGATCTGGCCGCTCTGGCCGCCACCCACGCCAAGTGCCGTTTCTGCGGTACCCAGCTGCGTCACACCGTGGCCAACCTGGGCATGTCGCCCATGGCCAATGCCATCCGCAAGCCGGAAGACCTCAACAAGATGGAGCTGTTCTTCCCGCTGCATGCCTACGTCTGCAGCAACTGCTTCCTGGTGCAGCTGGAGGAGTTCCAGAGCGGTGAGGCCATCTTCTCGGACTACGCCTACTTCTCGTCCTACGTGCAGGCCATGCTGGACCACGGCAAGCGCTATGCCGACGACATGACCGAGCGCTTCAAGCTGGGGGCACACAGCAAGGTGGTGGAGATCGCCGCCAACGACGGCTACCTGCTGCGCTGGTTCCTGCCCAAGGGCGTGCCCGTGCTGGGCGTGGAGCCCGCCGCCAACGTGGCCGAGGAAGGGCGCAAGCTGGGCATTCCCATGGAGGTGATGTTCTTCGGCCGTGAAAGCGCCCGCAAGCTGCGCGACATGGGCCATGCCGCCGACCTGATGGCCGCCAACAACGTCGTGGCCCACGTGCCGGACCTCAACGACTTCATCGCCGGCTTTGCCATCCTGCTCAAGGAGCACGGCGTGGCCACCTTCGAGTTCCACCACGTCCTGAACCTGCTGCAGAAGAACCAGTTCGACAACATCTACCACGAGCACTTCTGCTACCACTCCTTCCTCACCTTCAGCCGCATCCTGGCCCACCACGGCTTGTCGGTCTTCGATGTGGAAGAGATCCCCAACCACGGTGGCTCGCTGCGGGTGTACTGCCAGCCTGCCAAGACCGGCAACCAGCCCGTCAGCCCGCGCGTGGCCGAGATGGAAGCCCGCGAACGTGCCGCCGGCCTCGACACGCTGGAGCCGTACCTGGCCCTGGAAGAGCGCATCCGCGCCAGCAAGCGCAGCCTGCTGCGCTTCGTGCTGGATGCCCATCAGCAGGGCAAGCGCATCGCCGCCTACGGTGCGCCCGCCAAGGCGGCCACGCTGCTCAACTATGCCGGTGTGCGTTCCGACTACATTGAGTACACGGTCGACCGCAACCCGCACAAGCAGAACCACTTTCCTGCCGGGCACGCAGATCCCCATCTACGGCCCCGAGCGCATCCTCGAGACCAAGCCTGACTACCTGGTCATCCTGGCCTGGAACCTGAAGGACGAGGTGATGAAGCAGATGAGCGCCATCCGTGAATGGGGCGGCCGCTTCGTCATCCTGGTGCCCGAAGTCCAGATCTACGACTGACCGTCGGCGGGGCAGGGCACACACGGGCCTGCCCACCACCCGGGCATCCCGTCTTCTACCCAGATTCATGTCCCCGTCACCATGACCCAAGCCATCGTCGTCGAATCGGCCGCCGCCCTGGCCCGCCAGGCCGAAGGGCAGGGCGCTGCCATGCACGCCTTCTGCACGCAGCTTTCTACCCTATGCTGCGCAGCATCACCGGGCAGGGCGTGCGTGACACGCTGGCCGCCATCGGCCAGCACATCCCGCTCACCGTGACCGAAGTGCCCACCGGCACCAGGATCTTCGACTGGGAAGTGCCGGCCGAGTGGCAGGTGCGGGGCGCCTGGATCAAGGGGCCGGATGGGAAGAAGATCGTCGACATTGCCGAGCACAACCTGCACCTGGTCAACTACAGCGCCCCTGTTCCGGGGCACGCTGTCGCTGGAAGAGCTGCGTCCGCACCTCTTCTCGCTGCCCGACCGGCCGGACTGGATCCCCCTACCGCACGCAGTACTTCAAGCGGGACTGGGGCTTCTGCCTGACCGATCGCCAGCTGCAGTCGCTCCCGCCGGGCAACTACGAAGTGTGCGTGGACACCGACCTGGTGCAGGGCTCGCTCACCTTTGGTGAATGCGTGCTGCCCGGCGAGAGCGCCGAGGAAGTGCTCGTCTCCACCCACGTCTGCCACCCCTCGCTGGCCAACGACAACCCTGTCGGGCATCTCCACCGCCACCTGGCTGGCCAAGACGCTGGCTGCACTGCCCAAGCGCCGCTACACCTATCGCTTCGTGTTCATCCCGGCCACCATCGGTGCCATTGCCTGGCTGTCGCAGCGGCAGGGACGTGACGAAGCGTGTGGCGCACGGCGTGGTCATCTCCGGCGTGGGCGATGCCGGCGACTACCACTACAAGCGCAGCCGCCGGGGCGATGCCGAGATCGACCGCATCATGGCTCTGGTGCTGGCCGAAAGCCGTGAAAAGCACCACCTGCTGCCCTTCATGCCCTATGGCTAGTGATGAGCGGCAGTTCTGCTCGCCCGGCTTCAACCTGCCCATGGGGTGCTTCTCGCGTTCCACCTATGGCAGCTACCCGCAGTACCATACTTCGGCTGACAACCTGGACTTCATCCGCCCCGAGCACTTTGGAGCGATCGCTGGGCCTGCTGCTGGCGGCGTTCGGCATCGTGGAGCGCAACCTCAGCTTCAACAACCTCAGCCCCTTCGGTGAGCCCCAGCTGGGCCGGCGTGGCCTGTACTCGCTCATCGGCGGCCACAATGAAGGGCAGAAACTGCAGCTGGCGCTTCTGTGGGTGCTGAACCAGTCCGACGGCAGCAAGAGCCTCCTGGACATTGCCGAGATGGCCGAGCTGCCCTTCGATCTGGTCCATCAGGCCGCCGAGGCGCTTCTGCGCAACCAGCTGCTGGAAGTCGTTGTAAGGTAGCCGCAGATCTCTTTGTTTCGTTGCGGTCGGTGCCGTAATGTTCAGAATACGCTCCGACTTCTCTATCTCATCGCCGGTCGACATCCCATGAACAGTACCCAGAAGCCGAGCGTTCCCGGCATGGTGGAACGCACCTGCTTCGACAAGTCCGCAGCCCTGCGCAAGAAGGTTCACGACACCATTCCCGGTGGCGCACACACCTACGCCAAGGGCGATGACCAGTATCCCGAGCGCTCGCCCGGCTTCATCGAGCGCGGCAAGGGCTGCCACATCTGGGACGTGGACGGCAACGAATTCATCGAATACGGCATGGGCCTGCGCGCCGTCACCCTCGGCCACGCCTACCCGTCCGTCATCGAGGCCGCCTACCGGCAGATGCAGCTGGGCAACAACTTTAACCGCCCGGCCCCCATCGAGCTGGAATGCGCCCAGATGCTGCAGTCGCTGGTGCCCAGCGCCGAAATGGTCAAGTTCGCCAAGGACGGCTCCACGGTGCTGACCGCCGCGCTGAAGCTGGCCCGCGCCTACACCGGCCGTGACCTGGTGGCCATCTGCAGCAACAGCCCCTTCTTCTCGTACAACGACTGGTTCATCGGCACCACTGCCATGGACGGCGGCGTCGCGCGTTGAAGTCGAACTCACCGTCAAGTTCAACTACAACGACATCGACAGCCTGCAGAAGCTCTTTGAGCAATACCCGAACCGCATCGCCATGGTGCTGCTGGAGCCGGCCCGTACCGAAGAGCCCAAGGACGGCTTCCTGCAGAAGGTCATCGACCTGGCCCACCGCAATGGTGCCCTGGTCACGCTGGACGAGACCATCAGCGGCTTCCGCTTCCATCAGGGCGGCGCCCAGACGCTGTATGGCGTCACGCCCGACATGTCGTGCTTCGGCAAGGCGCTGGCCAATGGTTTCTCGCTGTCGGCACTCACCGGCAAGCGTGAAGTGATGGAACTGGGCGGTCTCTACCACGACAAGGCGCGCGTCTTCCTGCTGTCCACCACCCACGGCGCCGAAGGCCCCAGCCTGGCGGCCGCCATCGAGACCATGCGCATCTACCGTGATGAGCCGGTCATCGAGCACCTCTACCACGTGGGCGAGCGCCTGCGCGCCGGCATCGAGCAGGTCACGGCAGACCTGGGCGTCAGCGAATACCCGTCGGTGGCCGGCCGGGGATGCAACCTGCTCTATTCCACGCACGACCACGAACACAAGCCCTCGCAGCCGTTCCGCACGCTGTTCATGCAGGGAACTCATCCGCTGGGGCGTGCTGGCGCCCAGCTTCATCGTCAGCTACTCGCACAGCGAGGCCGACATCGACTACACCATCGAGGCCTTCAGCCGGGCCGCCAAGGTCTACAAGAAGGCCCTGGAAGCCGGCAGCACCGATGGCCTGCTCATCGGCGCACCCACCAAGGTGGTCTACCGCCGCTACAACTGATGTCCAGTGCCCATGCGTCATCCCGATGACGCATGAACGACCTAAAAGGCCCGGCCTGCCATGCAGTGCCGGGCCTTTCGTTTCAAGGGGAGCTGTCAGGCCGTAGCCGGCTCCAGATACATCTTCTGGATGTCCGGCGGCAGGTGTTCCAGCGTGGTGCCCCTGCAGATAGTCGTTGATCGGTGAGCCCGTGCAGCGCGAATCCACGTTGGGTGCACCGTCACGCGCACGCAGGTCCTTGCGGTTCACCACCCGGAAATCGATCGAGAAGCGCGTCTCGCCCGTCTGGTTCGGAATGGACGAATGCAGGTGTGCCGCGGCAACAGCAGCATGCCGCCCTGGCGGCGTCACCACCGTCACGTTCGGCTCCAGCTTGATGTCTTCCTGCAGCTTGGGCTGCGGCCGCGTGTCCTTGTTCACGTGCGTGACCGCATTGAAACGCTGCCTGGCATTCCATTCCTGGTAGTTGTAGATCTCGGAATTGTTCGGCGTCTCGCGCGCGAACCACTCCGGATGGAAGGCCATGGCGTTGCCGCCGTTCACCTCGAAGATCGGAATCCACCAGTTGATCTGGCACATCGGCGCCGAATACCAGGTGTCGCGGTGCGCATGGAAGGCATAGGCGATGCCGCTGGTGAGGTAATGTGGCTGGTGGACGGCATGCGCGGCACGTCGAAATAGGGTCTCTTCCAGATCACAGCCGATGTACTCCATCATCTTCGGGATGATGCGCTTGCACTCAGGATGATGGATGAAGGCCGGCTTGAGCTTCGAGAGAATCTCGGCGAATTTCTCGACCGGATAGTGATCCTGCGCCGTACGCGGATCCAGACCCGGGAAGGCCTCGGCAATCAGCTTGCGGGCCAGCTCGATCAGCGCCAGCGAATGTTCATTGGCGGAATACACGAACAGGTCGCCGTCGTAGATCATCCTGCGGCGGCTGTCATCGTCGATCTTCCGGTCAAAGTAGACAGTGGTCATGGGGCATGTTGTTGCACCACGCGATGCCCAAATTCTATGAGTGAGGTCTTGGGTGTTTATTGTTACGCCATGTACAGCGCCATCGGTGACAAGGCAGTACTTGAATACCTTCCGTTAACCTGTTGAAGAAAAAGCGTCTATTCCGGCCCCCGCCTTGCGCAACCAGGGTCAGTCTATGCCCGTAGGCGAAAAACGGGTATCAAGCCGGAAACCTTTTTCAGGGCAGGGGACCTGCTAAGAAAAAGGGGCGGTATGCCCGCCCCTTTGCTCACGCAATGGTTGTCTGGTGGATTACCAGGACTTCCAGGGCGCCTTGCCCGAAGCCCACAGCTCTTCCAGCACGTGCTTGTCGCGCAGCGTGTCCATCGGCCGCCAGAAGCCGGTGTGACGCCAGGCGTGCAGCTGGCCATCAGCAGACAGCGAACGCATCGGCTCCCTGCTCGAACACCGAATCGTCACCGTGGATACGGTCCAGCACCCTGCGATCCAGCACGAAGAAGCCGCCGTTGATCCAGGCGCCGTCGCCCTGCGGTTTCTCCATGAACGAATCGACCAGCGTCTGATCCGCCCTGCAGGCTGAACGCACCGAAGCGGCCTGGGGCTGAACCGCCGTCACCGTCGCTTCCTTGCCGTGCTTGCGGTGGAACTCGATGGTGGCGGTGATGTCGACGTTGCTCACGCCGTCGCCATACGTGCAAAGGAAGGTATCGCCCTTCACATACTTGGCGGCGCGCTTGATGCGGCCACCCGTCATCGAATCCTGACCCGTCTCGACCAGCGTCACCGACCACGGCTCGGACTCGTTGCGGTGGATCTGCATCTCGTTCGTGCCCAGGTTGAACGTCACGTCTGCGCGCGAGATGGCGTATTCGTGGAAATACCGCTTGATGATGTGGCTCTTGTAGCCGCAGCAGATCACGAAGTCATTGATGCCGTGCGAGGGCATAGATCTTCATGATGTGCCAGAGAATGGGCTGCCCGCCGATCTCGACCATCGGCTTGGGGCGTACCGCGCTTTCTTCGCTGATCCGGGTGCCGAAGCCGCCGGCAAGAATGACCGCTTGCATGGTGAGCGTAGTCCTCGTTTGTCGATGCAACTGACATAGTCGCCTGACACCGCAAGGGCGTCAACCAAAAGCGACACACTTCCGCCGGAATGCAGCCAGGAAGCGATGAAATGCGTACTCAGTCCAGAAGCGCCGTGGCAATTCGCGTGCGCTGAACGCTTGCAGGTCTTCCACACCTTCGCCCACGCCGATGAAGTACACCGGCAGCGGGTTGTCTCGCCGCGTGTGTGCCAGGGCCGCAATGGCGCCGCCCTTGGCCGTCCCGTCCAGCTTCGTCACCACCAGACCCGTCAACTGCACGGCTTCGTCGAAGGCCTGCACCTGCGCCAGCATGTTCTGGCCGGTATTGCCGTCCAGCACCAGCAGCACCTCGTGCGGCGCATTGTCCATGGCCTTGCCGATCACCCGACGGATCTTCTTCAGCTCGTCCATCAGGTGACGCTGTGGGCAGCCGGCCGGCCGTGTCCACCATCACCACGTCCACCTTGCGGGCCTGCCCGGCCTTGATCGCATCGAAAGCCACCGCGGCCGGATCGCCGCCCTCGTTGGCAATCACGTGAACCTGGTTGCGCTCGCCCCAGCGCGCCAGCTGCTCGCGCGCCGCCGCCCGGAATGTGTCACCTGCCGCCAGCAGCACCGATTGGTCGATCTGGTGCAGATGGCGCGCCAGCTTGCCGATCGATGTCGTCTTGCCGGCCCCGTTCACCCCGGTGATCATCATCACCAGCGGATCGGCACGGTCCACGTCGATCGGCTTCTCCAGCGGCGACAGAAGTTCCGTCAGGATGTCGATCAGCGCCGTCTCAGCGTTGCCGCATCGTTGATCCGGTCGCGCTGCGCCCGATCGCGCAGCTCGTCCAGCAGCCACGTCGTCGTGCCATAGCCCGTGTCGCTGGCCAGCAGCGCCGTCTCCAGCTCCTCATACAGCGTCTCGTCGATCCGGTTGCGACTGAAGATGCTGCTCAGCTGCGAGCGCGTGCGCGCTAGCCCCCGCGCAGCCGCGCGAACCAGCGGCTCGCGCCGGCCGCACCGCCTCCGGCATCGCCTGCGTGGGTGGGACGATTTTCGCTCGCCATAGACCGTAGCCTCGCCGGCAGCCGGTACACACTGCACTCCGGACACCGCCGGAACGGGATGCCGCCGCTTCGACGCGGGGGATACCGCCTCCGGTGCAGATCCCCTCGCTTCAGGCGCAGGAGTTTTCCACCACCGGCTCTGCCGGTACCTGGGGTGCCACGGCCGGGGCAGGGGCCTCGGGACGAAGGTTTTCGAGGGCTGCGGCCGCCTCGACCGATGCGCCCTGCGGCCGTGGCGCTTCGGAGACCTCGGCCGACGGCACATGCGGCACATCCGCCGCCGGCGCCCCGGTCCCCGGCGTCGGCAGGGGGCTCAGCGCGGATTCCGGCAAGGCAGCAGGAGCCTTCAGCAGGGGCGGCAGCCTGCGGTGCGACGGTGGCCTCCACGGCAGGGGCGCTGCCAGGGATGCCTGCCTCACCGGCCTGTCCGGCCTCCGGCAGGGGCAGGGCAGTACCCTGCGGCTGCAGCGCTTCGGGGGCCTGTGTGCTGCCCGCTGGCTCAGCGCCCTCGGCCGACTCCCCGGCCGGCTCAGCAGCAGCCTCTTCAGCGGTGGCAAACTCGGCCGCAGCGGCCTGGGCTGCGGCGCATCTTCCTTCTTCTTCTTGCGACGGAAAAAACCGGACATGTCGTGCGTCCTGTATGGGAGTCTGCTGCTGTGTGGGTTGCTGCACTCTGAGAGCCTGTCCGCCCCTGCCAGCTCTGCCGGATATCGGCCCCCAGGGACAAAGCGGGCCCAGGGGCAGAGCCGGTAAACCAACGGCTTCCTTCCGAGTACCCTCCATGTCCTCCCGCATTCGCATCATCGGCGGCCACGGAAGCGCCGCCTGCTGCCCTGTGCCCGACTCGCGAGCCTGCGGCCCACCCCTGACCGGGTGCGCGAGACCCTGTTCAACTGGCTGGGCCAGGGACCTTCCGGCTGGCATTGCTCGGACCTCTTCGCTGGCTCCGGTGCTCGGGCTCGAGGCCGCTCGCGCGTGCCGTCCGCGTGCTGATGGTCGAACAGAACCCCGCCATCGCCCGCGGCCTGAATGCCAGCGTCCAGCAGCTTGGGGCAGGGGCTGCATCGAGGTCATCCGTGCCGACGCCACCCGCTGGCTTGACCAGCGGCTCGCCCATGCTGCAGGATTTGATCCTGCTGACCCCCTTCCGGGCCGGCTGGCTGCCGCGCATCCCTGCCCGCCGTCCTGCCCTGGCTGGCACCCCACGGCCTTGTCTACGTTGAGGCCGATCACGCCATCACCGACGACTGGCTGGCCCAGCAGGGCTGCAACAGCCTGGCTGTCATCCGCGCCGGCAAGGCCGGACAGGTCCATTATCAGCCGCTTACTTCCGAACCATGTCCCTCGTCGTCACCCCGGAACCTTTCGACCCGCTGACCCTGGGCCACCAGGACGTCGTGAACCGCGTCGCCGCCCATCACGAATCCGTCGTCGTCGCCATCTCCGACAGCCGCTCCAACACCCTGTTCACCATGGCCGAGCGCGTCGACATGGCCAAGGCCATCCTGGTGGGCTGCCCAACGTGCGCGTCATGTCCTTCTCCGGGCTCGTCACCGACTTCGCCCGCGACATCGGCGCCAGCCTCATCGTGCGCGGCCTGCGTGACGCCAGCGACTTCGACTACGAACGCCGCATGGCCAGCCTCAACCGCATCCCTGCAGCCCTCCATCGACACCCACTTCATCATCCCCGATGACCGCTACCAGTCCATCACCGGAACCCTGGTGCGGGAAATCGCTATGATGGGCGGCGACGCGCGCGCTCGTCAACCCTGTGGTGCTTGCTGCCCCTGCAGGAAAAATACCTCAAGCGCCAGCAGGAACTGCGCAAGGAGAGCCGCTGACATGGCCCTCATCATCACCGACGAGTGCATCAACTGCGACTGCTGCGAACCCGAATGCCCCAACGAAGCCATCTCCATGGGGCCCGAGTACTACATCATCGACCCCAACCGCTGCACCGAATGCGTCGGCCACTTCGATGAACCCCAGTGCGCTCCAGATCTGCCCCGTCGAGTGCATCCCCATCAACTCTCGACCTCAACGAGAGCCGCGAACAGCTCCACGCCAAATACCTGCGCCTGCAGGAAGAAAAAGGAGAGTGCTCAGAGGCACCGTCCTGACCGGCACCGATGGCCAGCCCGGACGGATGCTCGCCGACAACCCTCGTCAGCGGTTGATCAGCGTGCTCTGCCAAACAGGCTCTCCACCAGATCCACCACCAGCTCTGCCGTCTGATTGCGGATATCCAGCGCCGGATTCAGCTCCACGATATCCAGCGACGCCAGCCGGCCCGTGTCCGCAATCATCTCCATGCACAGCTGCGCCTCGCGGTACGTCGGCCCGCCGCACCGCCGTCCCCGTCCCCGGCGCAATTTCCGGATCCAGAAAAATCCACATCGAAGCTCACGTGCAGATGCGTGTCCGCATCCACATCCGCCAGCGCACGGTGCATCACCTCGCGCATGCCCAGCCTCATCAATCGCACGCATGTCGAACGCCCGCAGCCCCAGCTGACGGATCATCCGCTTCTCGTGCTCATCCACCGACCGCAGCCCCACCTGACAGAAATGCTCCGCTGACAGCGCCGGCGTCTCGCCCCGAAAGCCCGATCAGCGGCTGCGGCCCCAGACCCAGCAGATTGGCCACCGGAATCCCGTGAATATTGCCACTGGGAGAAATATCCGGCGTATTGCAGTCCGAATGCGCGTCCAGCCACAGCACCCGCAGCTTTGCGCCCCGACGCGCGGCAATGCCGCGCCACCGCACTGAGCGAACCCGCCGCCAGATGATGGTCACCGCCCAGCACGATCGGCGTGCGCCCTTCCGCAGCTGCGCCAGCACCGCATCGTGCACCGCCTGCGTCCAGAAAAACCGCCTCCGGCAGATTGCGCAGCCCCGCCGCCTCTCGGATCACGCCCGCCGCGCGGATTCACCGGCCCCGCCAGATTGCCCGTATCCACCACATCCACCCCAGCGCCCGCAGCGCCGCTGGCAGCTGCGCCACCCGCAACGCATCCGTCCCCATCGCCGCCCCCCAGACGGCTGGCCCTCACGTCCGTGGGGGCACCGATGAGGCGACACGGTGGGTGGGTTGCGGGCTGAGGGAGGTATCGATGGCGGGGGAGGGTGTGGGCATGGTGCTTTCTGGAAGGGAGGAACAGAGGCCAGAAACCGTTTTGGCGCCTGCCGCCAGGCCTGGATTCATCCTGGCGGCCGAATGGGCCGGGGTGACAGGGAACACTAGCACGGAAGGGGGCGGGCAGCAGACCGGGGCGCGGGGAGGGCGCCTGAGAAGCGCAAAAGCAACGGGCAGCAGGGGCTGGCGGTGGGTGTGGGCCTGCCGGGCCAGCGTGTCTTGTCCGGGTATCGTAAGGGTGAGGTTTTCGGGGTGAGGCATTGCATGCCTGTCTGAGGCCCATGCAATTAAAGATCTCATGAGGCCTATACAAATAGATAAGCGTTCTGATAGGAGTGCTAAAGGCGAGTGGCCTCACATGGGAAGTCCATGTCGGGCGTCAGTCTTGCCGGTTATTGAACTTAATGTTCTGAATGGATATATTGATCCCTATAAGCATCTCCATCAGGCTGCTAATTCATGTCAGACTTCATGCCCATCCCGGTCGAGCGCGTCGTTCGCAAGCTGGGCCACGACCTGTCGCTGGCCTGCCGCCGCCGCCGCATCTCGCAGGACTCCATGGCACAGCGCATGGGGGCATCCGTCTCCACCGTGCGCCGCATCGAAAAAGGCGACCCTCGTATCCCCATCCACTTCATTGCCCGGGCGATGATGATCCTGGGTGACCTGAAGGCCCTGGAAAACCCTCACGGACACCGCCAACGACGACATTGGCCTGTTGCTGATGGATGAGCAGCTGCCCAAGCGGGTACGGATGCCCAGGAACGTGTCGGGAGGGTTGTGATGGCTGCTTCATCGAACACCCTTCGCCAGCACGTGCAGGTGTGCGTGGGCCAGAAAGGCACCCCCATCGGATCACTCATCTACACCCGTCAGGGAAGACGCGAAAGCACGGCCTTTGCCTACGACGCCAGCTGGCTGGCCAGCCCGGATGGCTTCAATGTCTCAGCCGACCTGCAGTGGACATCCGGCCATCAGCCTCTGACAAGGCTGCCACCTCGCATGATTCGCCCTTTCATGGCGCGCTGGCCGATACGGCACCGGATGCCTGGGGAAGAAGAGTCATCGCGCGACCATGCCAAGCGCCGCCAGAAAGACCCGACCCTGGGCGTACAGACCGAACTGGACTACCTGCTGGCCGTGGACGACAGCGCCCGCGTTGGTGCGCTGAGGCTGAAAGGTGCAGATGGCCAATGGCACCGTTCCGTTGAGCCCGGTCGCCGGACCACGCCGCCCCTCATCGCCCTGGAGCGCGCCTTCCGGGCCAGCCATGCCATCGAGCGGGGGGACGAGACCGACGAAGACCTGCGCTACCTGCAGGGCAGGGGCACCTCCCTGGGCGGCATGCGCCCCAAATGCACCCTGGTGGACGAGAACGGTCGCCTGGCCATCGGCAAGTTTCCCAGCATCGGTGACACCCGAAGCGTCACACTGGCGAAGTGCTGGCCTTGAAACTCGCCCAACGTGCAGGCATCCAGGTCGCCGAATCGAGAGTCGTGCAGCTGGCAGACATTCCTCGTCGCTCTCATCTACCGCTTCGACAGACAGCCGGATGGCGGGCGCATTCCCTACCAGTCGGCGGCCACCATGCTGCAGGCCTCGCGGGATGATGAAAGAAGCTATCTGGAAATTGCCGAAGTCATTCGCCGCCATGCGCTTTGACCCCACCGCCGACCTGCAGCAACTGTGGCGACGCCTCATCTTCAACCTGCTCATCACCAACGTGGATGACCACCTGCAGAACCATGGCTTCCTGCATGCCACGAACGGCCATTGGCGTCTCACCCGCATTCGACATCAACCCTTTCCGGACAAGGACAGAGAATCCAAGGTGTGGCTTTTCGAAGAGGACGGCCCCATCACCAACACCCGCATGCTGCTGGCTCGCTGCCGGGGAATTCGCGCTGACGCCGGAAGCTGCGCAGAAGGTAATGGATGAAGTGCGAGCAGCAGTAGCCGGATGGCGTGAGGTGGCGCTTTCGCCAGAGGTCGGACTGACGCAGAAGGAGTTGCGGGGTTTGAGGGGGCGTTCCGCCCGTGGTGTAGAAGCTGGCCGGGAGTAGGCCGCAGAGGAGGGGAAGCGCTCGTCGCTCCATGGCGACCGTTCATGGGCTGCAAGCGACCGTTGGTCGGCGTATCGATGGTAATTTTCCACGGCAGATGGACGGCGGTGTAGCCCCGACATACCGTCCCGAGGGCGGTAGCCCAATCTGTACCGGCACGATCAAGGGCTGCCTGGCCGTGATCCCAAGCAGTAGACGCTTTTGTGGATGACGAAGCATCAAGAGTACGAGACAGCTCTTCATGGAAGGTAGCGGACATGGGCATGCATAAGTTCCTCGCTCACTCATCCAATGATCCTGACAAGGTTGACCCACAGCCATTGGATGAGCACCTGAAGGGCGTAGCTGCCCTGGCAGCCAAAAACGCATCGCATTTTGGTGCGGAAAAAGCTCGCTGAAACCATGGGGCTTCTACATGACCTTGAAAATACACCATGCCCTTTCAGGAGAGGCTGGCAGGGGCGCGTATCAAGGTTGACCACTCCACACGGGGAGCGCAGGTCGCGCAAGAACGCTGCAAGACAGCCGGCTATCTGTTGGCCTATGCGGAATAGCAGGCCATCACGCAGGGCTTGCCAACGGTGCCGGCCAGAATGGAGAGAGATCCTCGCTGGCGGAGCGTCTGGCTGACAAGTCATTGCCGCCGCTTGAGGATGTCTGGAAAGACGAGATTGAATTGCCAAAAACAGGAGGACTTCGGATCTTTCATCCGGGGGCTCTCTCGTGCAGATACTACCCAGGATCAGAACTTTCAATGGGCGTTCCTGGTAAGAATGCTCTTCTCTGCACTGGTGGACGCAGACTTCATCGATACGGAGTCATACTATGACAAGTTCGAGAAGGAAAGGGACAAAAGTTCATCTCATCGAAACCGTGTCTTGCCAACCCTTGAGCAGCTTCGTGGTGAACTCGATTCCTACTTGAAAGGGTTCAGGGCAGATTCCGAGGTCAACAGGCTGCGTGCAGAAATTCTTCAATATGCACGTGATCAATCCGTCTTGAGTCCGGGTATGTTCTCCCTGAATGTACCGACAGGGGTGGCAAGACCTTGTCATCACTTGCCTTTGCCCTGGATCATGCCACAAGGCACGGCCAACGGCGGGTGATCTTCGTCATTCCATTCACCAGCATCGTTGAACAGAATGCTGCGGTATTTCGCAAGGCGTTGGGCTGCTGGGGTGATGAGGGCTGTGCTGGAGCACCACAGTGCATCACCCCTCCCTCCGTGGACAAATCGGATCCTGAGCGCTACCAATCCCAGGAAAAGCTTCGTCTCGGCCATGGAGAACTGGGATGCCCCCATTGTGGTAACCACTGCGGTCCAGTTCTTCGAGAGTCTCTTTCGGCAAAGCCGTCACAGTGTCGGAAGCTGCATAACATCAGCAACAGCGTCATCATCCTGGACGAGGCTCAGACTATCCCCCTCAAGGTCCTTAGACCGGCTGTTGCTGCGTTGGGGAGCTTGCCAGAAACTACAGAAGCAGCGTCGTCCTATGCACCGCCACGCAACCTGCCTTGAATGCCGAGAAGTTCAAAGGTGGGTTCTCGAACGTGAGGCCTCTGGTCAAGGACGAAGCGAAACTGGCCAGACAGTTGAGCGTGTGTCCATCCAGCATGTTGGGGCGCTGGATGACAATGCACTGATCGACCGACTAAAAAGAACCGCGTCAGGTTCTCAGCATCGTAAACAACAGGCTGCATGCCAGAGCTGTGTACAAGGCTCTGGAAGATCTTTCCTGGATCCGTCCACCTCAGCACGCTGATGTGTGCAAAGCACCGAAGCATGACGTTGGCAGGAGTACGTGAAGCCCTTCGGAAGAATGAGGCCTGCAGAGTTGTCTCCACCAGTCTGATCGAGGCCGGGGTGGATGTATCCTTCCCCATGGTCATGAGAGCAGAGGCAGGGCTGGACCCATTGCGCAGGCAGCAGGCAGGTGCAACCGCAACAAGGAATGGCCAGTCGAATCCAGCAGGGTCCTGGTGTTCTCGAACGCGAATCCTGACTGGAAGCCTCCTGTCGAAGTCATGCAATTTGCGCAGGCGGCAAGTGAGGTGCTGCGACGTCATCCGGACAGCCCCTTTCACCGGATGCGATACAGGACTACTTCGAGACGCTCTACTGGCAGAAGGGGGACGCCGCTCTGGATGCCAAGGGAATCATGTCCTTGTTGAGCACAAGCGAGATCGGAAGGCTTTCCCATGGAGACGATGGATCATCTCTTCAGGCTGATTGACAGTGTGCAGGAGTCAGTCATTGTGCCTTGGGATGACACAGCGAAGGAGGCCATTCGCGCAATGCAATTCAGCGACAAGGTTGGGGGCTGGCACGCAAGCTTCAGCCATACATCGTTCAGGTGCCTCGGGGTGCTTTTCGAAAGTCTCACGCAAGGCGGGAGCGGTCCAGCCAATTGCTCCGGAGCGTTGGGGAGAGCAATTCCAGACGCTGGTCAACATGGACCCGTACAGCGACAGGTTCGGTTTGTGGTGGGAAGAGCCAACGTTCATGGCGACCGCAAGCACTGTACTGTGATGCGAGTGAATTTGGCAACAAACGTTGAACGAAAACGGCGTTTCCGTATGATGTTGTCGAAGTATATGACAAGAAAGGAAGACGAGGCATGAGTCACGGCATCCGTTTGCATGTGTGGGGTGAGCGAGCTTGTTTCACCAGACCGGAGATGAAGTCGGAGCGGGTCAGTTACGACGTCATCACGCCTTCCGCTGCCCGGGGAATCCTGGAGGCGATTCACTGGAAGCCAGCCATTCGCTGGCATGTGGACCGAATTCACGTGCTGAAGCCCATCCGCTTCGAATCCATTCGCCGCAATGAGGTGGGGAGCAAGATTGCGCCGGGTAGCGTATCGTCTGCCATGAAAGCAGGGTCAGTCCGGGGGCTCGAGAACTTCGTCGATGAGGATCGCCAGCAAAGGGCGGCAACGCTGCTACGTGACGTAGCCTATGTCATCGAGGCTCACTTCGCGATGACTAAAAAGAGCAGGTGAGGGGCGATAACGACGGAAAACATCTGGACATCTTCAATAGAAGGGCAAGAGCGGGACAGTGCTTCCAGATGCCTTGCCTGGGAACACGGGAGTTTCCTGCCTTCTTCCGGCTTGTTGAGCACGACGAGGCGTTGCCAACCTCAACCCTGAGCGAGGAGGAGAAAAACCGTGACCTTGGATGGATGCTGCATGACATCGACTTCGTGAACAACTTCACGCCAAGGTTCTTTCGTGCGCAGCTGACGGATGGGGTCATTCAAGTTCCGGCATGGGACGACAGTGAGGTCAAGTCGTGATTCTTCAGGCGTTGAGTGATTACTACCATCGGCTGTCTCAACAGCAGGGTTCGACGTTTCAGAGCCGGGTTATAGCCCGGAGAGAATCAGCTACGAGATTCTGTTGATGAAGACGGTAATGTTGTTCAGGTAAACAACATTTCCGATACGTCGGGAAAAGAAGCCAAAGCCAAGATTGCTTCAGGTCCCCCAGGCAGAGAAACGAACGAATGGAGTAAAACCGAACTTTCTGTGGGACAAGACGAGTTATGTGCTTGGGGTTGGTCTGAAAAAGTAACCGGGCGGACAAGGAGCATGAGGCATTCAAGGAGTTCCACCTCAAGTCCATACCAGAAGAAACGGATGATTCAGGGCTTCTCGCATTTCGGCGTTTCCTGGAGAAATGGACTCGGAACAGTTTGTGGCGCCAAAGTTCCTCGAAGAAATGAAGGATACAAACCTTGTCTTTCGTTTTGAGGAAGACAAGAACTCATTCCTTCACGAAAGGAAAGCGGCAAGAGAGCTTCGTAAGTCCATTCGTTCAGCTGGAAGCAATGACAACACGGCAAAGAGTGGGGGCGCACGCAGGGTAAGTCCAAGTGCCTGATCACCGGTCAGAGGACAACACCGGCGCGTGTTCACCCTCCCATCAAAGGAGTGCAAGGGGCTCAGTCAAGCGGGGCGTCGATCGTGTCCTTCAATCAGGAGTCCTTTACCTCGTACGGGAAGGAGCAGGGTGATAACGCCCCAGTATCAGAAAGTGCTGCATTCTCCTACACAACTGCATTGAATCACCTTCTTCAGAGCGACCGGCAGAAACTGCGGATAGGGAGATGCAACGGTCGTCTTCTGGGCGAGGGCGGGTACTCCTGAGCAAGCCCAGGCAGCAGACGACCTGTTCGCGGGACATCTTGCGTCCACCTGCTGATGATGATCAGGCTTCTGGTCGAATTCGGGAGTTCCTGGAGGGAGTAAGGAAGGGCATTCCATTGGAGAAACTGAATCCGAGTCTCGATCCAGGAACCCAGATGTACGTTCTGGGGATTTCTCCAAACGTTTCCAGGCTTTCCATCAGGTTCTGGGTCGTCGATCGGCTTGATGTTCTGACAAGGCATCTGGCAGATCACGCAAACGACATGTACGTGGAGCCGTGCCCATGGAAAGCTGCACCGTCCGCATATCGATTGGTCCTTGCCACAGTTCCAAATCGGGAAGGTGCCAAGCCTTCTTCAGGTGATGCATTTCAGAATCTTGTTGGCGAGATGGTGAGGGCCATCTTGACCGGGAGGCTCTATCCCAGGAGCTTGTTGGCGAACACGGTAATGCGCATTCGCTGTGATGGTAGCGTTTCAGGTGATAGGGTTGCAATATGCAAAGGCATACTGACACGAGAAAAAACGTTTGCTTCAACATCATGCACAAGGGGTGATTCCTGTGAGTCTTGACAAAGAAACCGTTCAGCCAGGCTATCTGCTTGGCAGGCTGTTCGCTGTTCTTGAATATGCTCAACGGGCAGCATTGGGAGGTAATGTCAATGCCACCATCAGAGACCGTTTCTATGCGAGCAGCATCGGCTACGCCTGCAAGCATCTTTCCCCGTATTGCTTCGTAATACTCAGAACCACATGGCAAAGGTTCGAAAAAGAACGTCCGGGGCAGGCCGTGAATCTCGAGAAGTTGCTTCAGGGGATCGTCGATGGGTTGCCCGCACGCTTTCCCCGATCTCTCAATATTGAAGACCAAGGAAGATTTTGCTATTGGGTACTACCACCAGAATGCTGCCATGTACAAGAAATCAGATGGCGCAGGCAATGTTGGTGATGTAGACGATATCCAGATTCAAAAATGAAGAAACCTCCGGAGAGAAGCAATGAGCACCCTATCCGCAATCGCTACGAGTTCGTGTACCTTTTTGATGTCACCAATGGGAATCCTAACGGAGATCCGGATGCTGGCAACTTGCCTCGCCTGGACCCTGAGACGAACAAGGGCTTGGTGACGGATGTCAGTCTCAAGAGAAAGATTCGCAATTTCGTCACCTTGGACAGAGAGGACAAGGAAGGATACGCAATCTACATGCAAGAAAGGGCGATCCTGAACAACCAGCATCGCAAGGCGTGGGATGCGCTGGGGATCAATCCGGCCAGCAAGGATGAGTACAAGAAGCTTCCCAAGGATGAAGCAAAAAGCCAGGGAGCTCACTGCATGGATGTGCAAAAACTCTTTGACATCAGGACATTCGGCGCGGTGATGACGACAGGCGTCAATGCCGGGCAGGTTCGGGGACCAGTGCAGCTGGCCTTTGCCACTTCCATTGAACCTGTCATGCCCCTTGAGGTATCCATTACGCGTATGGCGGTAACCACCGAGAAAGAGGCAGAGGCTCAGAGCGGTGACAACCGTACCATGGGGCGCAAGCATATCCTGCCCTATGGACTGTATCGAGCGCATGGTTTCATCTCTGCCAAGCTGGCGGAGAGGACTGGGTTCTCTGAGGAGGATCTTGGCCTGCTTTGGAATGCGCTGATCAACATGTTTGAGCATGATCGATCCGCTGCGCGGGGAGAGATGGCTGCCCGCAAGTTGATCGTGTTCAAACACGATACTGCGATGGGAAATGCCCCCGCTCATGTCCTGTTTGATGCGGTCAAGGTGACACGGAAGGACGGCAGCGATGAACGGGCACCAGCGAGGTGCTTCGACGACTACGATGTGAAGATTGGGAACGTTCCTGCCGGCGTAACGGTGGAAGAGAAGCTCTGATGCGTTGGGGGCATGCACTGTGCAAGACGAGGATCTCATTCCTATCTCGGCGTTGCAGCACTATCTGTATTGCCCCCGGCAGTTCGGGCTGATTCATGTTGAGGGCATATGGACCGAGAACGTTCAGACTGCTCAAGGGCAGGTTCTGCACAAACGTGCAGACTTGCCTGGGGTGTCAAGTCGGAAGGGATGCGGACCATAACTGCCATGCCTCTACGACATGAGAAGCTGCGGCTGGTTGGTATAGCGGACGTGGTGGAGATGAGAACCGGGGATGATGGGAGGAATGTGCCCTACCCGGTCGAGTACAAGCGTGGTCGCCCAAAGCCTCACCGAGCGGATGAGGTTCAGCTGTGCGCCCAGGCGCTTTGCCTTGAAGAGATGTTTGGAGTAGGCCTTCAGGAGGGCGCTCTTCTATGGGGGTGACCCGTCATCGCGTGACAGTCCCACTCGACAGGGAACTACGTGAGTTGACGATATCAGCGATCAGGGAGGTGAGCTCCATCCTTTCTGCTGGTAGCACACCTCGTGCAGTCTATGAGCCAAAAAGATGCGATGCCTGCTCTCTGATCGATGATTGTCAGCCCCGCTTGCTTGCCAGGAAAAAGACAGTATCGAAGTGGGTTGCTGATCAACTTTCAAGCATTGAATGACTTGACGCGGTGAAGCCATGAGGCCGCTTTTAAATACTGTATTTGTCACCACGGAAGGGGCCTGGTTGCGGAAGGATGGCGAGAATCTCGTCATGGAGATCGAGAAGGTCGAGAAGGCGCGTTTGCCGTTGCACATGTTGCAAGGACTTGCATGCATGGGACGAGTCCTGGTTTCTCCTCAGCTGATGGGGATACTGCTGCGATAAGGGGATTTGCATTACCTATCTCAGCAGTTATGGGAAGTTTCTGGCACGGGTCGAGGGGCCGGTTTCCGGAAATGTACTCCTACGGCGAGAACAGTACCGGCGAACGGACGACCCAGGTCAATGTGCATCTATTGTCCGTAACATGCTCATTGGAAAAATACTTAATCAGCGTTCGGTGCTGTCTCGTGCACTCCGTGACTATGGAGATGACTATGATCCTCAGGTTGCTGCGGGCTTGAAGCAGGTTGTGCTTCGTCTAAAGAGAATAGTGGATCAGATCCCTTCTGTATCACAGGTTGATGTTCTTCGAGGTATGGAGGGGATGCTGCACAGATGTGTTCAGGGGTGTTTGACAGCTTGATAAGGGTCAGTACACCCTGCCATGCGTTTCAAGGGAAGAACGAAGCGTCCGCCTCTGGACCGTGTAAATGCTTTGCTGTCCTTCCTGTATACCCTGTTGACACATGACTGTAGAAGTGCTCTGGAGTCCGTGGGGCTGGATCCAGCAGTTGGCTTCCTGCATCGAGACAGACCTGGAAGGCCTAGTCTTGCGCTGGATTTGATGGAGGAGTTCAGGCCTGTTATGGCCGACAGGCTCGCATTGTCCTTGATCAATAGAAGGCAGGTTGGTGAGGGGGATTTTGAGGTTGGTGATGGCGGAGCAGTGACCCTGAAGGAGACTTCACGCAAGACAGTTCTTTGTGCCTGGCAAGATAGGAAAAAGAAAGTCTTCAGCACTCATTCATACAGGAATCGGCTCCATTTGGACTGTTTATGTTCCTTCAGGCACAGCTGCTTGCCAGACATCTCCGCGGCGATCTGGACGGATATCCTCCGTTTATATGGAAGTGAGGTTGACATCATGCTTATACTGGTCAGCTATGATGTCAGTACCAAGGACTCATCCGGTGCGCGTCGTCTCAGACGTATTGCAAAGGCATGCCTGAACTACGGGCAACGTGTTCAGTTTTCTGTATTTGAAATTGAAGTCAGCACTGCTCAGTGGGTTCCTTTGAAAGAGCAGCTCTGTCAGCTGATTGATCCAGAAGAGGATAGCCTTCGCTTTTTATTACCTGGGTCAGAACTGGAAGCACAAAGTCGAACACATCGGTACCAAGCCTGTAATGGATCTTGGGGGGCCTCTCGTCTTCTAGCCGATGCACTAGGGTTGTTGCACGCAAGCGTCGGCCTCTGAAGAGCCTTCAGTGCGAACCTCATGCTGTATGAGATTCCCTGGAGGGTTCGCACTTTTAACAACATATTGATTTCATTGGATTTTTGTGTGGTGGCCTCTTGGCCTGTGCCCTTCGGGTCGAGCGGGAGCATTGGTTCGCGGATCACACGGAAAAAGTCCTTGTCTCTCAATGAGTTATGATGCGACGCGTCGCGCCCCACGCGGGCGCGTGGATTGAAACTGGACATCATCACGGTCCAGTAGGGATCTCTGCAACCGTCGCGCCCCACGCGGGCGCGTGGATTGAAAACATTGATTGCGGTAACGACCGAGTGACTTGGTGCTTGTCGCGCCCCACGCGGGCGCGTGGATTGAAAACGCCTCTTCCTTCTCCTTGTACGGAACGTTGATGTAGTCGCGCCCTCACGCGGGCGCGTGGATTGAAACATCAGTGCATAAGTGCCGTGCATGTGGAGCTGGAAGTCGCGCCCCACGCGGGCGCGTGGATTGAAACTTCGGCGTCTATGCGCGTAGGGAAGACGGCACAGGTCGCGCCCACGCGGGCGCGTGGATTGAAACCAGACGACAAGCGGAATGCCACCATACTCACGCGGTCGCGCCTCACGCGGGCGCGTGGATTGAAAACAATAATCCTACGAATAAGCGCACGTTTCCAACTGAGTCGCGCTTCACGCGGGCGCGTGGATTGAAAACATAAAACACATTAAAAATTATCGCACAAAAATGTCGTCGCGCCCCACGCGGGCGCGTGGATTGAAACCGTTTAACACTCGGGAAAGTACCTTCCGGGAATTGGTCGCGCCCCACGCGGGCGCGTGGATTGAAACAGCAAGTGGTTGCCATGCTCGCCCATATTCACCGGTCGCGCCCCACGCGGGCTGCGTGGATTGAAACAGCGGCGGCGGTATCAGGGAAAAAACCAAACGATGGAAGTCGCGCCCTCACGCGGGCGCGTGGATTGAAACAAGAATCGGTCTGGCAGGGAAGTTTTGGTTACACGCGTCGCGCCCACGCGGGCGCGTGGATTGAAACGGGTACTTCTCAACGTCCGTATCCCATGCGACAGGTCGCGCCTCACGCGGGCGCGTGGATTGAAACGTCAGATATGTGCGGTATGTGGCCAACGGCCCGTCGTCGCGCCTCACGCGGGCGCGTGGATTGAAACGGCGTTATTTGCAACCGCGTGCCCACCCTTCGCGTGTCGCGCTCCCACGCGGGCGCGTGGATTGAAAACTGTTTGATGCGAACCGTGCGGGCGTGCGCTTTCAGGCGGTCGCGCCCCACGCGGGCGCGTGGATTGAAACCCGACCTTGCGGCCGTGTGCCAGCGGGTCGCAGACGTCGCGCCCCACGCGGGCGCGTGGATTGAAAACTTTTTCGGCGCGGGGTCGGTGGCAAATTGTTTAGTCGCGCCCCACGCGGGCGCGTGGATTGAAAACAAACCATATGCACACAAGATTAAAAACGCTGAGGAGTCGCGCCCCACGCGGGCGCGTGGATTGAAACTCTTCAACCTCTTCTACGGGCTTGGCTGCTTTTGTCGCGCTCCCACGCGGGCGCGTGGATTGAAAACGTTTGATCTTCCTGAAAAAGTTGAGCCGGGAAGAAATTGTCGCGCCCCACGCGGGCGCGTGGATTGAAACCCTGGACACGGTTCAGGGGGCGAGCGGGTGGTCGTCGCGCTCACGCGGGCGCGTGGATTGAAACGATGCGATGGGCATTATCGCGGGCGCGTTGACCACGTCGCGCCTCACGCGGGCGCGTGGATTGAAAACCTCTTCCGCTATCTCTGGGTCTTGAGCTGACCAGTCGCGCCTCACGCGGGCGCGTGGATTGAAACGCCGTTGTCGTCATGCTGCCATACCGTACAGCCGAGTCGCGCCCCACGCGGGCGCGTGGATTGAAACAACTGCCCGGACGTTGACGTAATCGTTTTGCTCAAGTCGCGCCCCACGCGGGCGCGTGGATTGAAAACGGAATCGCGGGTCCGCTTGGCGGACTTCACCCCGTCGCGCCCCCACGCGGGCGCGTGGATTGAAACAGGCGAAGGACGGCACCAGCCTCAGAGCCTGTGGTCGCGCCCACGCGGGCGCGTGGATTGAAAACCTGGTCCTCAACAGCCTGCCCAGGACAAGCTGGCGTCGCGCCCCACGCGGGCGCGTGGATTGAAACAGCCAGGAGGTGGTCGGGGAACCGGACATCGGCATCCGTCGCGCCCCACGCGGGCGCGTGGATTGAAACTCGGTGCGGCCGCTCACGCCGAAGTGCCGCAGGTCGTCGCGCCCACGCGGGCGCGTGGATTGAAAACGCCATCCTGGAGGGAGACGCCGCGGGTGGGGTTGGTGTCGCGCCCTCACGCGGGCGCGTGGATTGAAACTGCCCGCGCCAGGAGCGCCCGTTATCAGCGTGATCGTCGCGCCCCACGCGGGCGCGTGGATTGAAAACGACGCGATGGGGATCGTTGCCGGCGCGCTGACGACGTCGCGCCCCACGCGGGCGCGTGGATTGAAAACTTCGGCTCCGTGTACATCAAAAACACGGGCAAATCGTCGCGCCCCCACGCGGGCGCGTGGATTGAAAACGTTATCGCCACCAACATAAACCCATTCGCCTTCAGGTCGCGCCCTCACGCGGGCGCGTGGATTGAAACATCGCCCTTGGGTCCCGGAGGGCCTTGCAAACCCGTCGCCCACGCGGGCGCGTGATTGAAAACTCGGTCGCTTCCTTCTGGCCGGCCGTCTCTGGCGTCGCGCCCCACGCGGGCGCGTGGATTGAAACAGACACTCATCGGCCAGCCAGCCAGCGATGCCCAGTCGCGCTCCCACGCGGGCGCGTGGATTGAAACAGCGATTGACCCACGATTTAGCCCGGCGGGCGTTCGTCGCGCCTCACGCGGGCGCGTGGATTGAAACCCGGTCATGGGTCAGGGGTTCGGGGGTTGTGGTCCGTCGCGCCCCACGCGGGCGCGTGGATTGAAACCTGGCGTAACGCTCTTGCGCGTCTCGATCCTGAAGCTGTCGCGCCTCACGCGGGCGCGTGGATTGAACTGCTCTTCCGGCTCGGCCGGCGTCGCGGATCCGACGTCGCGCCCACGCGGGCGCGTGGATTGAAACTTCTGGTCCTGAAGGTCCTTTGCATATCTCCGCGAGGTCGCGCCCACGCGGGCGCGTGGATTGAAACGTCACCCTTTGGTCCCGGAGAGCCCTTGCAAACCCTGGTCGCGCCCCACGCGGGCGCGTGGATTGAAAACCGACAGATTCGGCAGCCGGATGATCAATTCGGATTGTCGCGCTCACGCGGGCGCGTGGATTGAACATCCCTCGGGCACGCCAGTGAACCAGCACCACGCGTCGCGCCTCACGCGGGCGCGTGGATTGAAAACATTAAAATGGGTTGATGAAAACCCGGATCAGGTGAAGTCGTCGCGCCCCACGCGGGCGCGTGGATTGAAACTTCGTGAGTGAGGAGTATTTCGGCAGGGTTGTAGCGTCGCGCCCCACGCGGGCGCGTGGTTGAAACCAGACCTTGCGGCCGTGTGCCAGCGGGTTTGCAGAGTCGCGCCCACGCGGGCGCGTGGATTGAACAGCCCGGATCGGCCCAGCAGTTGCCGCCGATGATGTCGCGCCCCATGCGGGCGCGTGGATTGAAACTCGGCCGTGAACTCGGCTGCCTCCACTGAATCGCCCGTCGCGTCCCTAGGCGGGTGCGTGGATTGAAACAGTGAATGGAGCCACGAGCTGGCACGGAGCGCGTTTCGGGCACCCTTGAGCCTAACCATCAACCGCCCTGAACATGGTGGGCCCCTGTTCAGCGAGGTGCCACCCTACCTCACCCCTCAAACCTCAAATAAAACTCCCGCACACTCAGATTCTCCGGCGTGGGCTCGCCGCTGATGCTGGTCAGGTAGTCGGCGGCGTAGCGCCGGGTGGCGGCGTCGAAGCTGCCATTCAGGGGACAGGGTAGCCCTGGCGGCGCAGTACGCGCTGCATTTCCATGACCTTGTCGGTGATGGTCAGTGCGGGGCCCCGGTTGTGGGCAGGGCGGTGTCATCGGTTCTGTCTTGCTGCTTGCGTGTTGCGCGCTCCGAGGGCGGGCTGTCGTCCGGGGTCTCTGACTGCTAGAGCCCCTTGATCCATTTTTCCGGTTGTGGACAGGGTCGGGCAGGGGCTTCCTTGGCGCTGTCGACCCAGTGCTGGCCGTGCTGGCGTGCTGCGTCCAGTGTGGGTTGCAGTTTCTGGTGGGGCCGGTCACCCAGGTGGGGAGGTGCTGCTTTGGCCTGGTTGGCCAGTATCTGCGGTGGGTGACAGGCTGGCCAGGTAGCTGGCGCCCAGGTGGTAGAGGCCCAGCGCCACGGCGGCGGTGATTGCCAGTCCCAGGATGAAGCGCCGGGGGCGTTTGCCCGGAAGCGCCGCGCTGGGCTCAGGTTGGCCGGTGCAGGGGACGGTGTGGGTGGTGGGGCTGGCTTGGCCCGGACGCGGAAACAGTTGTTGCCCAGTCGTTCTTCCATCTGGCACCAGGGGCAGGAGGTGGACTCTGCGGGGGTAGTGGTGGCGGCGGTCTGCGCGCAGCGGCGCAGGTTTTTCTCGAAGTGTTCCAGCGCCGTCACCCATTGCAGGGCGTCGGGGCGCGGGGTGCTGTCCGTGGCGGCGGGTGAAGGTGCGGGCAAACAGGGTCGGCCAGTGTGCCTGAAAAACTCCGTCAGGGCGGGCAGGCCGGGTGGAGGCTTCATGCCGGTGGGGCGTTCCGGGATGTGCCGCAGAGGCGTTTCTGGATGCGCTCGCCCATGGGCGAGCTTCGCCGGCGTCGGGACGCCGTCAGCGAGGTGGCGCCCATCATCAGCACTTGCAGAGGATGACGGCCAGGCCGAAGGCGTCGTGCTGCTGGGTGCGTACCACGCCGTGAAAGGAGTGGCCCTGCAGTTCGGGCGGGGTGTGTCCGGTACACCCACGGCGCACAGGAACTGCTGTCCGCCATGGCTGAACTGGAAGCTGTCGGCATCCACCAGGGCGACGGTGGCGTCGTTGGCCACGCAGCATGCCGGAGGGGTTGATGTCACCGATGACGCAGCCGGTGTGGTGGATGGAGGCGACGGCGCGCGCTAATGTTGGTGGCGGTGCGCGCAGAAAGCGATAGTCGATGTCCGGAAAGGTGCTGTTTGCGCGCGCCGGGGGCGTACAGGTCGTGCAGGGGCGCCGGTCGCGCACGGCTTTCATCAGGAAGCCGGCGAAGGCGCCGTTTTCGCCGGCACCACGTCCACGGGAAAGGCCGCAAAGGGCGATTGTCGGGCCAGGCCGGCATCCACCATGGCAGCAATCTTGTTGGCCAGTTGGGAGCTTGTCGGGCGCCTTGTAGAGCTTCACCTGCATGGTTGGGTCGCTGGTTGGCGGCAACGTAGACGCTGCCTCGCGCCGCGGCCCAGCCGTTCACCCAGCTTCGGTCGACACCGCCCAGACGCAGTTTCCAGTCCGTAGGCAGGGTCTTTCTCGTGATCGGCACGGGAGGTCATGGGCGGTGGGGTGTCTCTGGGATGGGTGGTGTTCTGCGCCGGGCAAGGCCATCTGGCAAGGTTTCAGGACCCGGGGGCTATCAGTCAGGTGGCTGCGTGATGGCGTCTGTCTTGTTCGGTGGCTTATGTTCCGTGTTGGGCGGATGGTTCTGGGTGCAGTACGGCCACGACCAGCGTCTTGTCATCGTCCGTGCGGCTGTTGACGGCGTCGCTGTCCAGATAGGCTTTCAGCTGGCGGGACAGGTGTGCGCCTTGCCGGGTTCTTTGGGCAGCAGGGGCGGCCATGGTAGGAAGAATCGCGCAAACGGGGTCTGCGTGGCCATGTCCAGCACCATGCGTTCTATGCCATCCGAAAACAGTGCCAGTGCATCGATGGGCTGTCGGGTGATGTGCGTGCGCAGGGGCGCGGGCGGCTCGTCGGTGACAAAGCGCGTGGTGGACGCATATTCGCCATGGTCCGGCCGTGACAGCGCCTGCCAGGTGCCGCCGTCGGCCAGGCGTGCCACGATGCCGCCATCACCAATATGGGCTACCAGCGTTTCCCCTGTCCGTTGGACAGGGCCAGCACCAGCGATGCAGGCAAAGTCGCGTGCAGAAAGCCCGCGTCTTTTGTGCGGCCGCATGAATGCGCTGGCGTGCTTTCGTCGGCCCATGTCCGCACGGTTTCTGCCGAGGGCAGGGCGGATACGGTCAGCCGGGGCTCTTGCAGGGATGATGTGCTGGTAGTTGATGCCGCCGCCAGGGTGGCGGCGTGCAGCCTGGCGAATCGTGCGGCAGGTGATGAGGGCACCCTCGCCGTCCCGTGGCTGGCGCTGCTGGCGCCATACGCAACGGCCACGAACCATTCTGCGTTGCAGGGTCTGGCTGTCGCTGTTGACGGAAACAACGGTGCAGGCCTGGGCATCCTGCAGTGGCAGGTTGTGCTTCAGGTGCGAAGTACCTGTGCTGGAGGCCGCTATCCAGGACCAGTGTTTCATGGTCATCGGGCTGGCGTGCGGGGCTGGGCAATCGGGTGGGTCGATCGATGCGCCCCAGCCTTTCAGGGCCGATGGGTTTTCCAGCGGCACGGCGTCGCCGGGGTTGGAGCGCGAGACGGAACTCAGCGAGCTGGACAGCCAGGCAAACAGTTCACGGAAGGCCAGGCCTTTCAGTTTCAGGGGATCACGCACGGCCAGCTGGGCGAAGCTGGTCCATGTCGGCGTCGTCCACGCCCACGGCGTAGAAGGCGACTTTTGCGCGCTTCGCCGGTGGCAATGGCGCGTGCATTCGCTGGCAGCTGTCGGTGGGGAGCGCCGTCGGTGATGAGGAAGATCCACGGACGGTAGTAGGTGATGCCGCTCTGGCGGTACAGCGCCTTGCGCTGACGCAGCAGCTCGATGCCTTCCTCGATGGCCTGGCCCATGGGGGTGAGGCCCTGCGCCTGCAGCTGGGGGGCCTGGAACTGGCTTGCGCTGGTGAAGTCCTGTTCGATCAGCACGGGGCCGAAGGTGATGATGCCACTTCCACGCGCTTGGCGCTGAGGCTGTCGGACTTCAGCTCTTCCTCGAAGGCCTTCAGGCCGGCGTTGAGTTCCTCGATCTTGCCTCCCGCCATGGAGCCGGAGACATCCAGCAGCAGCAGGCAGGGGCAGCGCGGCTCGGGTTGTCGGCAAACCCGGCAGCGGCAAAGGGATTGGCGTCGGCGTGCATGGGCGAGGTCCCTCGTGGATAAGGATCGGTGGATTCTAGCGGTTGTCCCGTCGCGGCAGCCGCCGCGCGACATGGCTGTGAGGGGCGGAGGCGGAACTATTTCCGCCCGGCTGCCATTCTGATTACTGGCAGCTGAAGCTCTCGGCGCTGTTCGTCGCCTTCCGCCGCGGTAGGTGGCCACTTGCGGGTACGGGCACAGCGGCTGGGTCTTGCCGGGGAAGGCGCGACCCTGCGCAGGATGCTGGCCGGGCCTCACCCTTTTCGGCCCAGTTCTCCAGGGCGGTGAGCGTGGTCGAAATCGTCCAGCGCGTTGCCTCGCCGCAGTGGGGTCATGCCGGGCACCATGAAGAGGCGGGCGAAGTCCTGCGCCCGGGGTGTCGTGCTGCAGCTGCCGGTACCAGTCACGCAGGTCGTTGGCCGAGAAGACGGGGTCGGAGACGCCCTCGAAGATGATCATCCTTGCCGCCGCGTGCCTTGAAAGTGCTCAGGTCGGTGGCCACGGCGTCGTTGACGGCGCCGGTGCTGCAGGGTGAGCGGCAGGACGGTGTCGAAGTTCACCTTGAAGGTGTCGAATTCGGCCTGGTAGGGCGTCATGAAGCAGTGCGGTCAGCGACATGGCGCCCAGCACGATGTTGCGGGCGTTGGGGTGGCGGTCTGGGAGTCACCCAGTTTCCAGCCGCGCCAGTTGCCGCTGTTGATGCCGGCATCCCACGGCCAGCTGGCACAGAGGGTTCACCTTTTGCTGGTGCGTGCGCCGCCAAAGACGGCTTCCAGCAGGGCCACCTTCTCCTTGCCGATGTCCTTTTTCCACCATCCGGGCTTGAAGTCGCATCGCTCCCAGGCGTTGACCAGGCCGTCCTTCAGACCATCCAGGGGCGTCGCAGCGTTCCAGCAGCACGGCCACCACGGCATCCAGGTCCTTCTGGGTGAGGGCGTTGGCAGATCCGCTCGCCCTGCTCGTTGACGTGGGGGCGGCCTTCAGGAACTGCTGGTTGTCCCACGACTGGGCGATGGCGGCGCGCGAGAGCCGGAAGCCCGGGTTGCCGGCCACCACGCCGTCGAACTGCAGCGGGTAGCGCGCATGGCGGCCATCATGGCCTCGCGTCCGCCGTTGGAGCAGCCCATGGTAGCTGCGCTTCGGGGCGCTGTGGTACATAGCGCCTGGATGAGCTGGCGGGTGGTGGCCACCACCTTGCCGGTGGAGGCGTAGGCGCAGATCCAGTCGGGCCTGCTGGTCCTTGCCGAAGAGGGTGTCACGCCCCGGTGGCCACCGTCCATGCTCACTACGGCATAGCTGCGCAGCAGCGCCGGCTGGGCCGAGCTGCCGCAGGTGGGGATGCGGCCCAGGGGCGTCGGCCACGAAAGCCATTGGTGCCGCCGCCGCCCTGGAACAGGAACTTGTGGTTCCAGCGGGCGGCAGGCGCAGCTCGAACTGGGTGCCGTAGTGGCGACCATCGGCGCCCGTGCGGGGTTCGATCTCGCCGCGCACCACGCAGTGTTCCTCGGCCTGCAGCGTCTGGGCCCGAGGCGCCGGTGAAGGCCGAATTGGGGTCCCTGGGCCAGACCGCCACGCTGCACCCACTTCACGCGCTGGATGACCACATCGGGCAGTTCCACTTCCCTTCAGGTCGCTGCAGCGGCTCTGGGCGTCGGCGGCATCGTCGGCGGGCTCTGGTGGCAGCCTGGGCGCTGGCGGCCCAGAGCAGGCTGCCGGCAGAAAGACTGCTGGCCAGCAGCGGCAGCAGGGCAGGAAGGCGGTGCAGTTTCATGGCATGGGTTCCGAAAGGGGCCCGAAAGGCAGCATCGGGGGAGGCAGCCATCGGGCATGGGCTTTCCGGCCAGGCCTTCCCCGGGGATGTCAGAGACAGCAAAACCGTTTTAACGAATTGGCCTGCAGGGGCCGGACGGCAGCGGGCCGCCCGGGAGCGATGTCCGGTCATGCGCTCCGGCAAGCCCCCGTCCAGTTCAGGCGGACTTGTCAGACCAGCACGGCCGCGGTCAGGTCTTCCAGGGCGCTGCCCACGGCCTTGAAGACGGTGATGGCCTGGTCGCTGCTGCGGCCCGGGTGCTGGCCACGGCACAGGGCCTGCAGGTCGGCGCGGATGTCGCTGGCACTGAAGCGGCCGGTGTCGAAGGCCTTGAGCAGGTCGCCGGACTTGGTGGGGGCGCTTCGTCGGTATCCACGAAGACCTCATTGCCGATGAAGCGGTCGGCGGCGGCTTCGACCATGTTGGGCTTGAAGCCGCCCACCAGGTCCAGGTGGGTGCCGGGCCGCAGCCAGCTGCCCTGGATGAGGGGCTCTTCCGAGAGGGTGGCGCAGCTGATGATGTCGGCCTGTCGGGCGGCGGCTTCCAGCGTATGCCGGGTGCCGTCCAGGGGATGGACGTTGGGCACGCCCTGCTTGCGCAGGGTCTCGGCCAGCACGGCAGCGCGCACCGGACGGGGGTTCCAGATGTCGATGTGCTCGATGTCGCGTACGGCGCGCATGGCCGCAGGCAGCAGTGCCGCGATGCGGCCTGCCCCACGACGAGCAGCCGTTTGGCATCCTTTGCGTGCCAGAAGGTCGGCGCCTCAGGGCGGCGGCGCCGGCGGTGCGGCGTGCGGTGATAGCGTCACCGTCGATGAGGGCCAGCGGCACGCCGGTGGTGGCGCTGTACAGCACGTAGGTGGCGTGCAGGCCGGGCAGTCCCTGGGCACCGTTCCCGGGGAAGATGTTGATGGTCTTCACGCCGAAGAAGCCCTGTTCGTTCCAGGCGGGCATGATGAGCGTGGTGCCCCTGCACGCCTTGGCTTTCGATGGTGTGGGTGTGGCGCAGCGGGCACGGTGGCGCCCTGGGCAAAGGCCTCGCGCAGTGCGGGGATCAGCGTGCGAAAGGGCAGGGGCAGCCCGGCATTGTTCGGCGTCGAACTGTTTTCATGGTGGTGGCAATGGGGACGTGGATCGATCTGCCGGGGACGTCGTGCCCGACCCGGGTGCACGGAGGCGGCGTGGCCCTGACCGCGGCGGGAGCAGGAATGATTCAGAGGAAGCGCTGCACCGAATAGGGTGATGGGTCGGTGAATGGCTGCTGGCCGGTCATCAGCTCAGCCAGCAGGCGACCGCCGACGGGCCCAGCGTGAGGCCGTGGTGGGCGTGGCCCACGTCGAACCACAGGCCGCGGTGGTGCGGTGCCGGGGCCGATGATGGGGCGCATGTCGGGCGTGCAGGGGCGGCGTCCCATCCAGGGCTGACTTTCCACTTCTTCGCCCAGGGGCCAGAACTGGCGGGCGATGCGGGTGGCCTGGCGGGCCTGGCTGTCGTTGGGCGGTGCGTCGGGCAGGGCCAGTTCCACACCGGTGGTCAGGCGCACGCCGTCGTTCATTTCGGCCAGCACGAAGCCCGGAGTCCCGGTCGCAGACGGGGAAGGACGGGCCGGTGCGCGTCGTCGATGCGGAAATGCGGGTGATAGCCGCGCTTGGGGCGCAGCGGCAGCCGGTAGCCGAAGCGTTCGGCCAGGGTGCCCGTGTCGGCGCCCAGTGCCAGCACGACGTCGCTGGCATGCAGTTCGGTGCCGTCAGGTAGCGGCAGCCGCCAGCCGGGCTCGGTCTGCTGCAGGGCCATGGCATCGGCGTGGATGAACTGGCCGCCGCGCGAGCGGAAGAGCCCCGCGTAGCCTTCCACCAGCCGCACGGGCGACTGTGCGGTCCAGGGGTCCCTGCCAGTGGATGCCGCTGCTGATGCCGCCTTCGGACGCAGAGCCCGGGCAGACAGGCGCGCAGGGCGTTGTCGGGCAGCACCTCGATGTCCAGCCCCCAGCGGCGGGCGTGCCTGCGCCTGGCGCGACAGTCGGCGAAAGGCTTTCTGGCCGCGCACCAGCTCGATCCAGCCGCCGTCACGGACGATGTCGTGCAGGTTGGCCGCGCTGATGAGCGGCTGGTGCTCGGCCACGCACAGCTCGATGAGCGGACGCATGTCCTCGGTGGCCTGTGCCAGCCGGGCAGGGGCGGATTCTCGCCAGTAGCGCCACAGCCAGCCGGCATACCAGGGCAGTGCGCCCCATTGCAGGCGTAGCGCAGCACTGTGACGGTTGCTGGCGTGGCGCAGCAGTTCGCCGGGCTGACGCGGGAAGGCGTAGGGCACCAGGCTGGCGCGCTCGATGAGCCCGGCGTTGCCGAAGCTGGTGCCGTGGCCGGGTTCCTGTCGGTCCACCAGGCAGACCCGCTTGCCCTGCGCCTGCAGGGCCAGTGCCGCGCTGACGCCGACGATGCCGGCACCCAGGACGACGACATCGACGTTGTGGTGGGATGTGGGGTGATCATGATGACGGAGGAGTGAGTTCGGGGCAGGATGCCGCCCGGCTCACGCAGTCTAGCCCGACTTTCATTCTGCCGCCTCGGCAACATGGCCGGGCCGAGGCGGGTAGGGATATCCCCTGATGCTTCAGGCTTCGGCCAGGGGCCTGCCCTCCGGAAGCGGCCGGGGCGTCAGCCGTCGATGCCGCCCAGCAGCACGTACTTTCACTATCCACATAGTCCTCGATGCCGTACTTGAGCCCTCGCGGCCCAGGCCGGACTGCTTGACGCCGCCAAAGGGGCCGCTTCGCTGGACAGGGATGCCGGAGTTGACGGCCACCATGCCGTAGTCCAGCGCCTCGGCCACGCGGATGCTGCGGCCCAGGTCCCGGGTGTAGAAGTAGGCGGCCAGACCGAATTCGGTGTCGTTGGCCCAGCGCACCACTTCTTCCTCGGTCTGAAAGCGAAGATCGGGGCTAGCGGGACCGAAGGTCTCTTCGCGGCCACACGCGCGGTCTGCGTGACGTGGCTGACCAGCGTGGGTTCGAAGAACAGGCCGCCCAGGGCATGCGCTCTGCCGCCAGCCACCAGCCTTTGCCGCCCTTTTGCCACGGCGTCGTCGATGTGCTCTGCACCCTGGTCACGGCGCTGTCGTCGATCAGCGGACCCGGATGGTGACGCCGGCGTCGAGGCCGTTGCCCACCTTCGAGTTCGGCGCATGGGCGGCCGTGAACTTCTCGACGAAGCGGTCGTGCAGGCCGGCCTGCACGTAGATGCGGTTGGCGCAGACGCAGGTCTGGCCGGCGTTGCGGAACTTGGCGACGAGGGCGCCGGTGACGGTCAGCGTCCAGGTCGGCGTCGTCGAAGCACGATGAAGGGCGCGTTGCCGCCCAGTTCCATCGACACCTTCTTTGACGGTGCGGGCGCACTGCGCCAGCAGCAGGCGGCCGTTTCGGTGGAGCCGGTGAAGGAAAAATTTCTTCACGGTGTCGCTGGCGGTGAGTTCGCGCGCCGATGACGCGCGAACTGCCGGTGATCACGTTGAACACGCCCGGGCGGCACGCCGGCGCGCTGTGCCAGCTCGCCCAGGGCCAGCGCCGACAGCGGGGTGCGCGAGGCCGGACGCGATGACAGGTGCAGCTGGCGGCCAGGGGCCGGTGCGGCCTTGCGGGTGATCATCGCGTTGGGGAAATTCCACGGGCGTGATGGCGGCGCAGACGCCGACGGGCTGCGCAGCACCAGCACGCGCTGGCTGCGGGGGCATTGCCGGGGATGATGTCGCCGTAGAGGCGCAGCGCTCTCGGCATACCACTGCGAAAGTAGCTGGCGCCATAGGCGATCTCGCACCGCGGCCTCGGCCAGGGCTTGCCCCTGTTCGGTGCTGAGGGATGATGGCCAGGTCGTCGGTGTGTTCGTGATCAGCCCGAACCAGCGGCGCAGGATGTCGGCGCGCTGCTTTGGGCGGTCTTCTTCGGCCCAGGCAGCACGGGCGGCCTCGGCGGCGTCGATGGCGCGGCGGGTCTCGGCGGCGCCCATGTCGGGCACGTGCGCGAAACGGTCTCACCGGTGGCCGGGTTGGTGACGGCGATGGTCTCGCCGCTGTCGGCCGTCCAGCCACTGGCCGCCGATCAGGCAGCGGGTCTGCAGCAGGCTCGGGTCCTTGCAGCTTCATGGTAGTCTCCTGGGTCTTCGCCCGTTCAGCGAATGATGCGGCGGCTTTCTATGCTAGCACATCGGGACGACGCCCTTCACTAGGGGAAGACCCGGATAGGACGCTGCAGCCGCCGGTCGTCGGAGCAGGGAGACACTCGTGCCGGAGCAGTACCTGCCGGGACTGCGCCCGTCGGGGGCGCGGCTGGCTCTGGTCGATCGGCGACCCCTCAGTCCCCTGGGCCCGTGAGCTTTCGCAGCAGCCGCTGCTGAGCGTCGTGCTCGGGCGAGAGCAGCTCGCCGCCCAGCCGGTAGTCGCCGTCGCTGTCCATCTTCCAGGCGGCGGTATCGGGCTGCAGGTAGTGAGCAGTCCTTCTTCCATGCACGCGGCGCTTGAGGGTGGCGTCGCGCAGCGGAAAGGCCACTTCGACGCGGCGGAAGAAGTTGCGCTCCATCCAGTCGGCCGAGGCCAGCCAGAGCGTTCCCTGCCGTCTGCCCCAGAAGCAGTAGATGCGGCTGTGCTCCAGAAAGCGTCCACCACCGAGCTGACGCGGATGTTTCTCCGACAGACCGGATGCCGGGGCGCAGCGCGCAGACGCCGCGCACGATCAGGGTCGATCTGCACGCCGGCGCAGCTGGCCTCGTACAGCGCCTCGATGATGCGCTCTTCCAGCAGGGCATTCATCTTGGCGATGATGCGTGCCTTGCGTCCGGCCTGGGCTGCTCGGTCTCGCGCTGGATGGCCTGCAGGATGGTGCCGTGCAGCCGGAACGGCGCCTGCAGCAGTGCTCTTCAGGCCACCGGCGGTACCCAGGCCGGTCAGGCGCCGGAAGACCTCGTGCACGTCGGCGCAGATTTCCTCGTCGGCGGTGAAGAGACCAAAGTCCTCATACAGGCGCGCGGTGCGCGGGTGATAGTTGCCGGTGCCCAGGTGGGCGTAGCGGCGCAGCCCCTCGGCCTCGCGTCGCAGCACCAGCGCCAGCTTGGCATGGGTCTTGTGGCCGACCACGCCGTACACCACGTGCACGCCCACCTCTTCGAGCTTGGCCGCCCAGTTGATGTTGGTTTCCTCGTCGAAGCGGGCCATCAGCTCCAGCACGACGGTGACTTCCTTGCCGGCGCGGGCCGCTTCCATCAGTGATTCCATCAGCACCGAATCGGCGCCGGTGCGGTAGATGGTCTGCTTGATGGACACGACCTGCGGATCGCGTGCGGCGCTGCGCAGGAAGTCCTTCACCGGATTGAAGGATTCGTAGGGGTGGTGCAGCAGCACGTCGCCGGCGGCAATGACGCTGAACAGATCGTCTTTCTGCAGGGCTGGCGGGCTGGCTGGGCGTGAACGGCGGAACAGCAGGTCAGGCCGCTCGACCAGCTCGATGACCTTGGCATAGCGGCCCAGGTTGACGGAGACCATCGACGAGTAGCAGTCCTCTTCGTCCAGGTCGAATTCCTTGCGCAGCCGCTCGGACACCCGGGACCCTGTGTCGGCCGTCATTTCCAGCCGCACGCCATGGCCCCAGGGACGCTGGCCCAGCTCGTCGCTGAGGGCACTGCGCAGGTTGGTCATTTCTTCCTCGTCCACGAACAGGTCGCTGTTGCGGGTGAGGCGGAACGAGCATTGCGCTCTGACGGTCAGCCCCGGGAACAGCTCGCTCATGAAGCCCTTGATGACCGACGACAGCAGCAGGATGCCGTGCGGCACGCCCGGCCACCTCGGGCGGCACCTGGAAGGCGATGCGGCAGCACGCGCGGCGCTCGCACGATGGCCAGACCCGGACGGCGGCTGAAGGCATCGCGCGCCGTCCAGCTCGACGGCGAAAGTTGAGTGTCTTGCTGGAAATGCGCGGGAAACGGATGGGCCGGGTCCAGTGCGATGGGGTGAGCAGCGGCTCGATCTCGCGCATGAACACCTCGATGGGCCCAGTGCGCAGCGCGTCGTCCAGTCGGGCGGGGAAGAAGACCTGCACGCCCTCGGCGCAGCGCAGGGCAGGAGGTCGCCGCGAGCACGCGGTACCGGCGCTCGACCAGCTCGCGGGCGCTGGCGGCCAGGTTGCCGATGCTGTGGCGGGCACGTCGGCCGCCAGCGGGGCTGTTGCTGCTGGCGATTTCCTTCAGCTCGGCCACGCGGATCTCGAACAGCTCGTCCAGATTGCTGGCGACGATGGTGATGTAGCGCAGCCGCTCCAGCAGCAGGGGACGCTCCGATTCGGCCAGGGCCAGCACGCGGCGGTTGAAGGCGATGATGCCCTGCTCGCGGTCCAGCGGCGGGGGCAGGGCGGGGGGTGGTGGTGTCGTTCACGCCGGGATCCTCGGTTGCTGCCAGTTTAGCGCCTGCGGGCGCCGTGGTCGGATTGGCCCGGCATGCTGGCCATGCGGCTGTGCCTTGCAGGAGGTCTGCGGGTTCCCGGCTGTCCTGCACGTCTGGGCCAGGCGGAACACGATCCGCCAGCTATCAGGTATGTCGAGGAACCGTTGCCCCGGTCGTGCCCTTTGGGCTGTGGGCGAATGGTGGCTTTGTAGCAGAATGCGGTTCGACGCATTTCAGAGATGAATCGATGAGCGCTTCACTGCCGAGGCGGCCCCTGGCAGCCGTGGATCTGGGGGTCCAACAGTTTCCGCCTGCTGCTGGCCGAGATCGACCAGTCGTCTGCGGGCCCCCAGTTGCGCATTCTCGACCAGATCAAGGAGTCGGTCCGGCTGGGCGCCGGGCTGGACAGGCACTTCGACCTGTCCGACGAGAGGCCCGCCAGCGGGCGCTGCAGGCGCTGAGGCCGCTTTGCCGAGCGGCTGGAGGGGCTGGAGCTGGAGGGTTTTCCGGGCCGTGGCCACCAACACCTTTTCCGGGTGGCGCACAACATCGGCGCCTTCCTGAAGGAGGCCAGTGCGGTGCTGGGGCACCCCATCGAGGTGGTGGCCGGGACGCGAGGAGGCCCGCCTCATCTATCTGGGCGCGCGCACAGCTCTGCCGCTCGATCACCAGCTGCGGCTGGTCGTCGACATCGGCGGCGGCTCCACCGAGTGCATCATCGGGCATCGACGACCAGCCCAAACGGCGTGAATCGTTGCAGATCGGCTGCGTGGCGCTCACGCAGCAGTTCTTCAGCAGCGGCAAGATCTCCCGCGCCATCCTGCGCAAGGCCCGGCTGCACTGCGGCGAGCGGCTGGCCGAGCACGTGCATGCCTTCAGGCGGCTGGGCTGGCAGTACGTGGTGGGCACCTCCGGGCACGGCCAAGGCGCTGCTGGCGCTGGTCAACGCCAACTTCGGCCATACGGCCATCACCCGCGAGGGGCTGGAAACAGCTGGAACAGCTCTGTCTGAGCGCCGGGCATGTGGATGCGCTGGCCGACCTGCCCGGGTCTGCGTACCGACCGGCAGCCGGTCATCGCCGGGCGGCCTGGCCGCCATGCAGTCGGTGTTCGACGAGTTCGGCATCGAGGCCATGGGGCTACTGCGACTCGGCCCTGCGCGAGGGCATCCTCTACGACCTGCTGGGGCCGCGAGTCGGGCCCGACCAGCGCGAGATCACCATCAGCCACCTGGTGGAACGCTACCGGATGGACGATCTCGCATGGCCGGCAGGGTGGCCGAGGTGGCCTCGTCGAGCTGAGCTCGCCAGCGAGCTGAAGGGTTCGACGGCATGGACGAGGGGCCGCCCAGCACACCGGGCAGGCCGGGTCGGATCCGGCATTTCCGGGGCAGGGGCCAGCTGGCGGCGCGGGCTCCGGACAGGGCAATCTGTCGGGGTGCAAACCTGAGAGTCTGGTCTGGGCGGCCCGCATCCGCGAGATCGGTTCCTTCATTGCTCACGACAATGCGCATCGGCATGGGCGCCCTACATCGTGGCCAACGCAGACCTGCCGGGGTTCTCGGCTATGGAGCAGCAGGAGCTGTCGATGTTCGTGCTGGCCCAGAGCGGTGGGCTCAAGAAGGTGCGCGCGGTGGAGCCCACCATGGCGCAATGGCAGCAGATCCTGTGTCTGAGGCTGGCCGTCATCCTGCAGCGCCGGCGCGATGGTCGGCAGACGCCCATCACCATCCGTGCGCTGCCTGGGCGGGCCCGAGGCTGGCTGGGTGATTTGCGTTGCCGGCTGCCTGGGCCGAGCAGCATCCGCTCACCGACCAGTCGCTGCGCCAGGAGATCGAGGAATGGGGGCGCGTGGGCGTTTTCCATGATGTGAGCTATGTGCTGCTGGATGGTGAACTCCCCAGGGAATGAGGAAGATGAGCGACATGAACGACGCAGCGTCGGCTGGTGACGAGGCCCATGAAGCCGATCGGCCAAGCGGGGTGAAGACAGGCGCCGCAAAGGGAACCAGCCGGACAGCACGGTCTGCCGGTGGCATGGATGCCCGCTATCTGAAGGAGCTGGAGGCCTTTCTGGAGGCCGAGGCCGAGATGGAACGTCAGGGCGTGGATCTGCTGGCTGACCCGGAATACCGGTCGCTGCGCGAGCTGTACATCGATGGGGACATCGACCAGCAGGAGTTCGTGGCGCGGGTGGAGGCGCTGGCTGAGTCGCGCCCGGATGAGGGTACGGTGAGCTTTACGGCACTGGACGAGGCCGAGGCAGCGCTGGCCGGTATCGATGATGATGAAGATGCCGATGACGAAGACAACGACGATGATGTCGTGGACGTGGTGCCGCTGCCGCGTCATCACGCAGTGGTTCAGACAAGGGCCGGCGTGACGTGCCCAGCAGGGTTTGCTCCACCAGACGACGGACATCTGAGCGGTTCAGACAGATACGGTGAGGGGGTTTGCTCCCGAGCCGCTTCCTCCATCGAAAAGGGCGGTTGCAATCTCGGTTTGCAACAGCCCTCTGACTTCATGCGGCCAGTTTTTGCCGTGGTCGGCAGCGTGTACGGCTGCTGCTGGTTCGAGCTCGGCCTGATGGCCGGAGCGCCTCAGGACCTCAGACCAGGAAGAAGTAGGCCGGCAGCGACCAGGGATGATGCACAGCACGTTGAGCAGCATGCCCACCTGCATCATCTCGCGCTGCTTAATGAGACCCGTGCCGAACACGATGGCGTTGGGCGGCGTGGCCACCGGCAGCATGAAGGCGCAGGAGGCACCGATGCCGATCACCATCACCAGCGCTTCCTTGGGCAGGTTGAGCTGGGTGGCGATGCTGGCGAACACGGGCACCAGCAGGGCGGCGGAGGCCGTGTTGCTGGTGAACTCGGTCAGCATGATGATGAACGCGGCCACCGCCAGGATGACGATGAACGGGTGCGTGGTGACAAACTGCGAGGCCAGCGCCTGACCCAGTGCCAGCGAGGCGCCGGACTTGTCGAGCAGGCTGCTGAGCGCGATGCCACCACCGAACAGCAACAGCACGCCCCAGTCGGTGTTGGCGGCCACGTCACGCCAGGTGACCAGGCCCAGCACCACTGCGGTGACGGCGGCGGCCAGTGCCACCACGGTGTCGGGGCTGTCGATGCCGAAGGTGGCCTTGATCTGGGCGCCCAGGATCCAAGCAATGGCGGTGACAATGAACACCAGCAGCGTGAGCAGACGCGGCAGGTTCCAGGGAATGGGCTCGCTGTTGCCGATATCCACCTTGCGGCTGAAGTCGGGACGCAGCAGCACGTACATCGAGAAAAGCACCAGCGGCATCAGGGCCAGCATCATGGGCGGGCCATAGTTCATCCAGCCGCGGAAGTCCAGACCCAGGGCCTTGGCGGGATGGCGTTGGGGGGTGAGCCCACCAGCGCGCCCAGGCCGCCCACGCTGGATGAGTAAGCGATGCCCAGCAGCACGAAGACGAAGGTGCGACGGTCCTTCTCGCGGTCGAGGTGCGACATCATGCCCATGGCCAGCGGCAGCATCATCGCCGTGGTGGCGGTGTTGCTGATCCACATCGACAGGAAGGCAGTGACCGCGAACAGAAGAAGCACCGACACCAGCATGCTGCCGCGCGACAGCGAGATCAGCCACAGGGCAATCTTGCGGTCGAGTTTCTGCGCGTGCAGCGCGGTGGCCAGCGCGAAGCCGCCGAAGAAGATGTAGATGATCGGGTCGGCAAAGCCGGCCAGGGCCTGTTTGGTTCCCATGCCGGGCACGCCGCTGACGGCTGCCAGCACCGGCACGATGAGTGCGGTGACCGTGATGTGCAGGGCCTCGAGTGAACCACAGGGATGGCCACGAACAGCAGGATGGCCAGACCCTTGTTGGCGGGGATGTCGTAGGGAAGCACCGAGTACACCACCCACGAGATGACGGCAGCCGCCACCACCGTGAGCAGCGACTTGTGGGTGCCCTGCGGGAACAGGGACGGGTTGTTCAGCGGGGCTTCAGCAGCCGAGTTGGGCATGATGTCTCCATGAATGCGGGGGCGGGCGCCAGGCACGGCGTACCGGACGCCGCCGGAGGTATAGAGCGTGTCGGGTGCTTCCGGATCACCCGCACGACACACGCCGATGCACGGCAGCGCGTGTCCTCTGCCGTGCAGGCCCAACTCGGGAAAGGGGTCAGCGGTGCGGGTCGGTGCCCAGCATGCAGATGGCCCTCACCACGAAGGTGCTGGGCACCCGGGCGTCGATGGGAATGCGCTGGGTGGAGAACTGCGACAGCGAGCTGATGGGGTCCTTGGCGCGCTTGATGCGGTAGCTGCCGTCACTGTTCTCGCTGCCCTCGCCACGCAGCGAGGTGGCGGGCGCGATGGGCGCGCCTTCGCTACAGCACGGCCAGCTCCTGGATGCGGGCGCCGCTGAAGGCGGGCCGCACCTCGCGGGTGGTGGCCGTGAAGTAGGTGAGCTTGTCCAGCTTGTGCTCGCGCAGGCTGCGGCGATCCACATAGATCAGCTGCTGCTCGCGGTAGCGGGTGCCGGGAGGCGTCTCGTAGACGGCAGCCCAGTCAGGCTTGCCGTCGCCGCGCACGGTTTCCGACTTGCCGGGGCGGCGTCCATCTCGCGCGCTGCTCGTTGCGCCGGACATCTGGGCGGGCGCGTGGCCCTCGTGCATCGGTGCGTGGGGGTCATCGGAGTCGATGCCGGTGCTGGCACAGCCGGCCAGCAGGCCGGCCATCGACAGGGCAAGAGCAAGCGGAGTCAGAAGGCGCATGGGTATGTCCAGTGTAGGGATGACGGATCCGGCAATCAGCGTGTCCTGACCGATCAATGACGGCAAAGCATGGATGTTCTTTTTGCGAATGGGGCGTGTTGGTTGCTATTTGTATGAATGCGTAAACTCTGTCGGACAGGGTTCCGGGGAAGGGACGATGGAGTGGGCGACGCTGGCTGGCCGGTGGAATCGGAACCGCTGATCAGAAAAGCCGTTTCCTGGGGCGGGTGATGCCGGTGAGCGGGCGGGCCGAGGCCTCATGCCGAGGTGGCACGCCTGAAGGCGCTGCATCCCGGGGCCGTCCATGTCTGCTGGGCCCTGCTGGCTGGCGGGCAGTCGGCCGCGGTCGATGACGCGAGCCCAGCGGTACCGCCGGCCGGCCCATGCTCGATGTGCTGCGTCACCAGCAGCTGGAAGGCGTGCTGGCCACCGTGGTGCGCTACTTTGGCGGCATCAAGCTGGGGCCGGGGGCTGGTGCGGGCCCACACCGACACGGTGGCTACGGCGCTGCAGCAGGCCGAGCGGGTGCCCATCATTCGCCAGGTGGTGCTGGGCTGCCGGGTGGGCTATGAACTGGAAGGGCCCTGCGGCGCGAACTGGCCGCCCGCGAGGGCGTGCTGCTGGACGTGGCGCATGCGGCCGATGTCAGCGTGCAGCTGCAGCTGCCCGAACCGCAGGCCGAGGCGTTCCGCGCCTGGCTGGACGATGCCGGCCATGGCCGCGTGCAGTGGTTCGAGCCAGAAAAGGCAGACGAGGCGTAGGGTCGGCTTTCTGCGGCAGCAGGACGGAAATTAAACTAAAGTAACAGTTTCTGTCCGGCCTGGCGTGTCCGGGCCGGTTCCTCGTGCCGATCGAGGAGTCAAACTCTATGAAGACCTCTGCCATCGCTCTGGGGGTGGTGCCATGCTGGCCGCCGGCTCCACCCTTGCCCGGGATCATGTCCTGCTGGATGCCGGCAAGGCGCCTGCCAATCAGACCATCACCAGCAAGTCGCTGGGGGTGAAGAGCGCCACGCCCTTCACCGTCACCACGAAGACGCTGCATGGCGGACGGCAGGAAGGTGTCATGCTGGTCGAGATCGACACCGGCGCCATGAAGATCACCGTCGTGCCGACCCGCGGCATGAACGTGCTGCAGGCCGTGGCCGGTGACGTGCGGCTGGGCTGGCATTCTCCCGTGAAGGAAGTGGTCAACCCGTCCTTCATCGAGCTGACGGGCCGCAATGGCCTGGGCTGGCTGGAGGGCTTCAACGAGCTGGTCACCCGCTGCGGTTATGAATGGGTGGGTCACCCGGGCAAGGACACCGACGGCACGCTGCTGACGCTGCATGGCCTGGCCGCCAACATCCCGGCCTCGAAGGTGGTGCTGAGCGTCGACGAGAAGCCGCCCCTACACCATCCGCCTGAAGGGCGTGCTGCGCGAGCAGGCCTTCAAGAAGGTCGATTACGTGATCGAGACCGAGCTGAACACCGTGCCGGGCGCCACCGCCTTCACCGGCAGGACAAGCTCACCAACCAGGGCGACTATCCGAAGGAATACCAGGCGCTCTATCACAGCAACTTCGGTGCCCCGCTGCTGGAAAAAGGATGCGAAGTTTGCCGCGCCGGTGCGCGAGGTCTCGCCCTTCAACGACCATGCCAGCAGGATCTGGCCACCTGGCAGACCCTATCGCGGCCCCACCAGCGGCTATGACGAGACCGTCTACAACGTCTTCCCCGTATGGCGATGCCGACGGCAACACGCTGGCCGTGCTGCACAACGCCGCCGGCCAGCTGGGCGTGAGCCTGGCCTTCAACGTCAACCAGCTGCCCAGCGTTCTCGCTCTGAAGAACACCGATACCGAGAAGCAGGGCTGTGTGACGGGCTGGAGCCGGAACCAGCTTCTCGTACAACCGCAAGTACCAGCGTGCACCTGAAGCTGGTGCCCACCATCGGACCGAAGGAAAGCCGCGAGTTCCAGATCACGCACACGCTGCTCGACAGCAAGGCTACAGGACGCAGCGCTCAAGCGCGTCGGAGACCCTATCCAGGACGGCCGCAAGACCACGGTGCGCGAAACGCCGCTGGTCGTGCCGCAGCCGGAGTGATCGGCGCTCTGACCGTTGCGAGCCGGTCCGCCGGCCGCCCGCTTCAGGGGCGGCTGCCGGCAGGGCGCGGCATGAACGCAGCGCTTGCGTGCCAGACCGCCGGCCTAGCCGGCCTGCGTGCGTCCGGGGGCCTGCCGCCACAGAGTGTGGCTTTTTCGGCCATCTTCCGCCTGCTGCGACTGCGCTGCGTGCCTCGCGCCTTCCTCCCTGTCCCGTCCTTACTTTTGCCCGCCGGCAAGCGCCAGGGACCGTTGCTCGGGTCATCGATCCACAGCGTCTGGGCCAGCCGGCATGCGCCGTTCAGGCCATCGTCCGCGATGGAGCCCCATGCCCACCTTCTAGACAGAACCTTCAGCTGAACGAACACGGCACCTCGGTCAAGACCGAGATCCTGGCTGGCGTCACCACCTTCCTGACGATGGCCTACATCCTGTTCGTCAACCCGACCATCCTGAGCAGCACCGGCATGCCCAAGGACGCGGTGTTCGTGGCCACCTGCGTGGTGGCGGCGCTGGGCACGATCGTCATGGCGCTCTACGCCAACTATCCCATCGCGGTCGCCCCGGGCATGGGCCTCAACGCCTACTTCGCCTACACCGTGGTGGGCTCCATGGGCTACAGCTGGCAGGCGGCGCTGGGCGCCGTGTTCCTGTCGGGCTGCCTGTTCCTGCTCATCTCCGCGCTGGGGTTGCGCTCGCTGCTCATCACCGGCATTCCGCAGACCTTGCGGGCCGGCACCCGGCGGGTATCGGGCTCTTTGGCCATCATCGGCCTGAGCAACGCGGGCATCGTGGTGGCTTCGCCCAAGACCCTGGTCACGCTGGGCGACATGCACTCCATTCCCGTGCTGCTGGCCTGGCTGGGCTTCTTCCTCATCGTGGCGCTTGATTACCTGAAAGTGACGGGCTCGGTACTCATCGGCATTCTCGTGGTCAGCGCACTGTCCTTCCTGGTGGGCGGCAACCACTTCGAGGGGGTGGTGTCCATTCCCAGCTCCATCGCGCCCACGTTCCTGGCGCTCGACATCAAGGGCGCGCTGGCCGGTGGTCTCGTCAACGTGGTGCTGGTGCTGTTCCCTGGTCGAGCTGTTCGACGCCACCGGCACGCTGATGGGCGTGGCCCGTCGCGCCGGCCTGTGCGTGAGCAACCCCACGCCGGATCAGGACCGTCGTCTGCGCCGCGCGCTGATGGCCGACAGTACCGCCATCGTGGCCGGCTCGGTGCTGGGCACCTCCAGCGCCACCGCCTACGTGGAAAGCGCTGCCGGCGTGCAGGCCGGCGGCCGCACGGGCCTGACCGCGCTCACCGTGGCCGCACTCTTCCTGCTCGCGCTCTTCTTCTCGCCGCTGGCTGCCGTGGTGCCGCCCTATGCCACGGCGCCTGCGCTGATGTTCGTGGCCCGCCTGATGGTGCGTGACCTGGCCGATCTGGACTGGCGTGACAGCACCGAAACGGTGCCGGCCGTCATCACCACGCTCGCCATGCCGTTCACCTACTCGGTGGCCAACGGTCTGGCCTTCGGCTTCATCTCCTATGTGGCGCTCAAGACCCTCACGGGTCGCTGGCGCGACGTTCACCCGCTGACCTGGATCATCGCGCTGCTGTCCCTCGTGCGCTTTGCCTGGCTGACCGGCCACTGACATCCATGGACTCTTCTTCCCATACCCCAGAGGCACACCGGACGTCGGAAGTGCCCCTGCACCCAGGACGCCACTGCCCGGCCTGTTCGTCTGCACGATCCCCGATGTTTGCCGTGCGTCCCAGCAAGGCAGGGCCGCTGCTGACCGAGCTGGGGCGTCGCCCTGCCGCCGCTGCTGGCCGTGCTCGTGCTGTCGCCCCACCGGTCGACGGATTTCGAGGTCGAGATCACGGCTGGCCCGCAGCCCGGAGACCATTCATGACTCTCGGCGTTCCCCGACGAGCTTTTACCGCCTGCGCCTATCCGGCGCCTGGCGCACCGGAAGTGGCGCGTCTGGCCGCCGAGATCCTGGCGGGTGCCGGGGTGCCCGTGCGTCTGAACACGGAGCAGGGCCTGGACCACGGCGCCTGGGTGCCCCTCATGCACCTGCTGCCCGAGGCCAAGGTGCCCGTGGTGCAGATCTCCATGCCGTCGTGGGCGAACCCGGCCGGGGCTTTTCGCGCTGGGCCAGACCCTCGCGCCGCTGGCCGCCGAAGGGGTGCTGCTGGTGGGCTCCGGCAGCCTCACCCACAACCTGCGCGATGTCTTCGGCAGCATGAGGGGACGCGCCGGGGTGGGGGATGCCGGTTATGTCGATGCGTTCAGAGGCTGGATCCGCCAGCAGCTGCAGGCGGGCGATGTCGAGGCCATCCTGGACTATCGCCGCCGGGCACCCGATGCAGCCCGGGCCCATCCCACCGAGGAGCACTTCGTGGGTCTGCCCTTTGCGCCGAGCGCCGGCCGCCTGGAAGAAGGGGCTGGAGATCCTGGACGGCGGGTGGACGACGACTTCCCTGTCGATGGACGCCTACGTGCTGGGCAAGCTGCCGAACGGCGCCCAGTCATAAAACAGGATCCCTCCTGCCGTGGAGGGCCGACACCCTGACAGCCCCTGCCGTCGGGCGGAACCGGAGGGCAGGCGGGAGGGGAGTCAGAGAGGGCTGAGGGTCAGAGGGCGGCCGCAGGCCGCGTCGGCTCGCCCTCGGCGGGCTGCTGCCACACCGGCCGCTCCAGTGCGCGGGCCAGGAAGTCCACCAGCCGGCGCACCTTGATCGGCAGCAGCTTGCGGTGGGGTAGAGCGCATAGATGCTGCGCTCACCCGTGTTGTATTGCGGCAGGATCTGCACCAGCTCGCCCCGCCGCAGGTGCTCGTGGATCATGAACCCGGCTGCAGTGCGATGCCCTGATGATCCAGCGCCACGCAGGCAGGTGTCGCCGTTGTTGGCGAACAGTCGGGCTTCGCTCTGAACCGTCTCTGCGCCCGTCGGGCCCCTCGAAGCTTCCATTCCCCGGCACGGGCCGAATAGCTGTAGACGATGGCCCGATGGTGGGCCAGATCCTTCAGCACCTTCGGGGTGCCGTGCCGTTCCAGATAAGTGGGGGTGGCGCAGCAGGATGAGCTGGTGGTGGCCAGCCGCCGGCTGATGAGCGCGGAATCGGTCAGGACGCCGATCCGCACCGCCATGTCGTAGCCTTCCTCCACCAGGTCGACCATCCGGTCCGACAGCACGATGTCCAGCTGCACCTGCGGTTCTCGGACAGGAAGGTGACCACAGCGGCGCCAGATGCAGGATGCCGAACGAGTACGGCACGCAGATCCGCAGCCGGGCCATAGGCCTCGTGCTGCGCGAGCGGATCTCGGACTCGGCCTCCCTGCACCGCCGCCAGCACTTCCTGCAGCGCTCGAAGTAGCGCTGGCCCTCGGCCGTGAGTGAAAGGCGCCGCGTGGTGCGCTGCAGCAGACGCGTTTCCAGGTGCTGCTCCAGTTCGGCCACATGCCGTGAGACCGCTGCCTTCGAGATGCCCAGCACCGACATCGCCTTCACGAAGCTGCCGGCTTCCACTACGGCCACGAAAGTGGACATTGCCTGAATCTTGTCCATCCGCCCTGAATCATTTGTGCACGTGATGCATGATCATATGCGAAATGTGACGTAACAAACCGTCATCAGGATGGAAGAGACTTGCACAAAACCGCACAACGATGCCAGTATGGGGCCCGTCCATATCTCCAATCTACCTACTGGAACCCGATGATCAAGAAACTTGCCCGCCGCTTGACCGCAGTTGCCGTGCTTTCCTGGCCGTCGCCGGCGTCCAGGCCGAGACCCTCAGTGTGGCCGCCACCCCGGTTCCGCACGCCGAGCTGCTGGACTTCGTCAAACCCAAGCTGAAGGCCGAAGGCGTGGAGCTTCGGGTTCGCGTCTTCAACGACTACGTGCAGCCCATCCAGGCCACGGTCGACAAGGCGGTTGATGCCAACTTCTTCCTGCATCGCCCGTACCTGGATTCCTTCAACAAGGAACACAAGATCAACATCGTGCCTGTGCCCGAAGCCGCCGTGCACGTCGAGCCCTTCGGTCTGTACTCGCGCAAGATCAAGAGCCTGAACGATCTGCAGGACGGCGCCACCGTCGTGCTGCCCAACGATCCGTCCAACGGCGGTCGTGCGCTGCTGCTGCTGCAGAAGGCCGGCATCACTCGCTGAAGGATCCGACCAACATCCCGTCCACCTCGCGTGACCTGGCCGAGAACCCCACAAGCTGAAGTTCCGCGAACTGACGCTGCCTTCCTGCCGCGCGCACTGGATGATGCCGACCTGGCGCTGATCAACACCAACTACGCGCTGGCCGCCGGCCTGCAGCCCACCCGTGACGCCCTGCTGCTGGAAGGGGCCGATTCCCCCTACGCCAACATCGTCACAGCGCGCCCGGACAACGCCGAGTCGCCGGCCATCGCCAAGCTGATGAAGGCGCTGCGCTCGCCCGAGACCAAGAAGTTCATCGAAGAGAAGTACAAGGGCGCCATCATCCCGGCGTTCTGATCCTCTAGAGATCTTTTCCCTCGTCGGCCTCGTCGGCCCGTCAGGCCGCGGGGCCGTTTTTCTTGCCTCGCCTCCCAGGCGTTGCCGTGAGCAGGCCTGGGCCCGTCCGAATTCCTGATGCAGGATGGTGGCTCGCGCTTACAGCCAGCCGACCTTGCGGAAGCGGCGATACAGGATCAGCCCGATGGCCGCCATCAGCAGCAGTGCCACCGGATAGCCCATCTTCCACTTTCAGCTCGGGCATGAACTCGAAGTTCATGCCCCAGATGCCGGCCAGCGTGGTCATCATGGCGAAGATGGCCGCCCAGGCTGCCAGCTTCTGCTCACCTCGCTCTGCTCCAGGCCGATCAGCGACATGTTCACCCTGCATGGCCATCAGGATGCCGTCGCGCACCCTGTCCAGCGACAGCGTGATGCGCTGAAGGTGGTCGTGCACGTCGCGGAAGTAGTCCTGAAGCTCCCCGCCGTTCGCCGGGGTGTCGGGGCTGGTGCACAGCCGCAGGAAGAGCTCGTCGCGCACGGCAGGCACCGCGTGCCGCAGTTCCGTCACATCCTGCTTCATCGAATGCAGCTGCAGCATCATCTCGCGCGTGGGCTGCTCGCGGAAGATCTCGGTCTCGACGGATTCCAGCTGTTCCTCCAGGTCGTCCACGATGGGGATGAAGCGGTCCACCACGGCGTCAGTCAGCGCATACAGCACGAAGATGGGCCCCTGCTGCAGCAGCTCCACCTCCTGTTCGGCCCGGGCCCGCACATCCGAGAAACCGCGCCGGACGTTGTTGCGGATGGAGAGCACGAAACGCGGATTGACGAAGATGTAAAGGTCGCCGTAATGGATCTCGCCGTCGTACTGCTCGGCCACCTTCATCGTGACGAACAGCATCCGGTCGTATTCCTCGACCTTGAACGCTGGCCGCCGTGCAGCGTGTCCTCCACCGCCAGCTCGGGCAGGTCCAGGATCTCCTGCAGAATCAGGATCTCGGTCGGTACCGGGTCCTTCAGCGCAATCCAGGCGAATCCCTCGCCGTTGGCCAGCACGTGGGCAGTTCGTCGATGGCGATGTCGGCCTGGCGCTTGCCGTCGGCGTAGACGGCACAGTTGATCATCATGGCGGGCTTGTCCTCGGTGTCCCGGAGAGGGGGCGGCGTCTGTTTGAGCGATGTCGGCGGAATCGCTATCATTGCGCCATGGTATCCGGTTCACGCCGGAGCATGGGAAGGCCTGATACATTCCCGCACCGCCGCAGCCGTCGGCGGCGGTCTTTTCGCCGGCATTTTACGTAGTCGCCCTCTGCTGCCGGGCTGCATGTTCGTGACGTTGCCGGCGTTGTCGCCGGGCAGGAAGCCCGTGCTGTCGCATGCCGTGTCGTTTCATCCGTCCGCCGCCCCTGCGGGGGAGGGGCCAGGGTCGCGTCGATGAAGGGCTCTGGGCCTTCGCTGGCGCTTCAGAAACCATTCCCGGCATGAAAACTGCTCACCGCCTGACCACGTTGTTGCCCCTGCTGGCCACTGCAGGCCTGGCCGCCGGCTGCAACCTGGTCGCGCTCGACTCGTCCGGCCACGTGGCCCAGCCCGGCAGGGACCTCTTCCTGCTCGTTGCGGGGCTGATGCTGCTGGTCATCGTGCCCGTCATCGGTCTGGTGCTGTTCCTTGCCTGGCGCTACCGGGCCGGCAATGTCTCGGCCACCCGTGCCCTCGACGCCCGCCGCGCTCCCTGGCCGCAGATCGCCCTGTGGGCCGTTCCGCTGATCATCGTCGTTGCGCTGGCCACCGTCGCTGTCCGCAGCATGCCCACGCCCGATCCCGTCCGCCTGCTCACGAAGACCCACGCGCACCATGCCGCTCATGCCGGTGTCGAGCCGCTGGACGTGCAGGTGGTGGCACTCGACTGGAAGTGGCTCTTCATCTACCCCGGGAAGGCATCGCCACCGTCAACGAGATGGCTGTGCCGGTCGGTCGTCCCATCCACGTCAGGCTGACGGCCTCGTCGGTGGTGAACTCTTCCACGTCCCCGCGCTGGGCCGCACGGTTCGCGTCCCTGCCGGGAACGGAGAGTCAGCTTGATGCTGTCATCAGACAGCCCGGCACCTATGCGGGCCGCTCGGCCACTATTCCGGCGCCGGCTTTTGCGGGCATGCAGTTCAGGCTGCTGGGTCTTGATGACAAGCGAATACGACGCTTGTCGAGAACGTGCGTCGCAGCGGTACCGGTCCGCTCACCCGCGCCGACTACCTCAAGCTGGCCCGGCCCAGCGTCAACGAGAACGTGCGTAAATACGCCAGCGTTGCCCCCGACCTGCACCAGCGCATCCGTCTGCGCTGCGTCGAGGAGGACCGATGTGTTCCGACATGATCATGGCCATCGACGCGCAAGGCGGTCTGGGTCGCCTGGGCGTCGATGGTGTGGTCCGCGAGGCCATCAACCGGCCCACCCACCGGGGAGAGATCACGGTCTTTCGCTCCTACGTGTCCGAGGCACTGTGCACGCCGATGATGCACGCTACCGACATGCAGGCCCACAGTCCGCTGCTCTCTGCCGAAGCCTGCCGCCCCGTAACTGCGGTATTTCCGCCCACGCCGGCGGTTCCGGCGGCACTGTGCTTTGGACCTCCCAGGCGTCGCCGGGCGCCCGGGCCACCTGGTAAAGATCGAGATGTTCGAGCAAGCCGACACCGTCAAACTCTTGCTGGGCCGCCTGACCTGGGAGGCCATGCCCTTCCACGAGCCTGTTCTGCTCGCCCTCTTCGTCGCCGTCGCCCCGCGGTCTGGTGTGGGTGGGCAGCATGAGCTATTTCGGGATGTGGGGACGCTTCTGGCGTCACTGGGTCACCAGTGTCGATCACAAGCGCGTCGGCCTCATGCTACATCGTGCTGGGCCTCGTCATGCTGCTACCGGGCGTTGCCGGGGCGCTGATGCTGCTCCTGCAGCATGCCCTGTCCGCCGGCGACGGCCCGGGCTACCTGTCACCGCATCATTACGACCAGATCCTCACGGCCCACGGCGTGATCATGATCTTCTTTGTGGCCATGCCGCTTCTCACGGGCTTCATGAACTACCTCGTGCCGCTGCAGATCGGTGCCCGGGGCACGGCCTTCCCGTTTCTGGGGCAACCTGGGCTTCTGGATGACTGCGCTTCGGGGCCATGCTGGTGGTGCCTCGCTGTTTGTCGGCGGCTTTTCCCTGGTTGGATGGCTCGCGTATCCGCCGCTCTCGGGCATCGAGTTCAGTCCGGACGTGGGGGTGGACTATCACGTGTGGGCGCTGCTGATCGCCGGGGTGGGGGCCATGCTCTCGGCGATCAACCTCATCGTCACCCTCGTGAAGATGCGCTGCCCCGGCATGGGCCTGATGAAGATGCCGCTCTTCATTTGGAGCGCTCTGTGCGCCAACGTGCTGATCATCGCCATCTTTCCGGTGTTCATGGTCGCGCTGTTCCTGCTGGCGCTGGACCGCTTCGCCGGCACCCACTTCTTCACGAATGATCTGGGCGGCAACGCCATGATCTACGTGAGCCCTCATCCGGCCTGGGTCCTTCCCGAGGTCTGCGTGCTGATGCTGCCTGCGTTCGGCATCTTCTCCGAGATCACGGCCACCTTCAGTGGCAAGCGCCTCTTCGGCTACACCGCCATGGTGGGGGCTACCTGCAGCGTCACCTTCCTGGCCGTCCTGGTGTCGCTGCTCCACCTCCTGCCCCTGGGCGCCGGAACCCGCACTGACACCTTCCCTGGTCTCTCGACGCTGATCTTCGCCATCCCCGTCGGGGCCATGGTCCTCAACTGGGTCTTCACCCTGTACCGGGGGGCCATCCGCTTCGAGGTGCCCATGATGTGGGTGCTCGGCTTTCTGATCATGGTTGCCATCGGGGCCGTGGCGGGGGTACAGCTGGCCGTGCTGCCGGCCGATTCCGTACTGCACGACAGCCTCTTCGTCACGGCCTTCTTCCACCACGTCATCCTGGGGTGCGTGGTCCATGCCCTGATGGCCGGCATCGCCTACTGGTTCCCGAAGGCCTCGGCCATCGCCTCATCCCGTCCTGGGGCAGGCTCGTTCTGGTGCGGGTTCCTCGGCATCGGGCCTCGCCATCACGCCGCTCTACATGCTGGGCCTCATGGGCATTCCGCCCCCGCATGAGCCATATCGACGATCCATCGCTGCAGGTCGGGTTCCTCACTGCTGCCAGCGGTGCAGGTCTGATCCTGGTGGGCATCCTGTCCTTCATCGCCCAGCTGGTGCACTAGCTTCATCCGGCGCCCCAGGCTGCGCGACGAGACGGGCGACCCCTGGGATGCCCGCACGCTGGAATGGTCCACCGCATCGCCGCCGCCGGACTACAACTTCGCGTTCACCCCGGTGGTGCACGAGATCGACACCTGGTGGGACATGAAGCGCAACGGCTAGCGCGGCCCATGCGCGGGTTCATTCCCCATCCCCATGGCGAAGAACACGACGGCCGGCTTTCACCATCGCCGCACTCGGCGCGGCTTCGGCTTCTGCATGATCTGGCAGATGTGGCTGCTGGCCGGTGCAAGCTTCATCGTGCCGCAGGGGCCATCATTGCCCATGCATTCAGCCATGGGCGAGGCTTTCCCATCACGGCAGCCCAGGTCGAGCGCACCGAGGCGGGCCGGACCCGGCTTCTGGCACGTCACGTCTGAGCATCTGCCCCGTCCATGATCCGCACCCGTCCATGATCCGCATTCGCCCCCTCTGACATGAGCGCAACCCTGTCCCGCCAGGGACCGGCCGAAACCGGTACCCGCCAGTTCCACCTGACGGAAGCGCATCCCCCCGAGAACGGGACGATGCTTGGCTTCTGGCTCTTCCTGATCGGTGACCTGCTCCTCTTCGCCTGCCTCTTTGCCGCCTATGCCGTCCTGGGTCGGAACTACGCAACCGGCTTCTCCGGGGCGGACATCTTCGACCTGAAGCTTGTGGCGCTGAGCACGGCCCTGCTGCTGTGTGCCTCCTTCGGGTGGCCATGCGTCGTGGCCATGCAGGACAGCGAGAAGCACGCCACCTTGGGCTGGCTGGCCCTGACCGGCCTGTTCGGCCTGACCTTCCTGGGCATCGAGATCCACGCGTTCAACCACATGATCGGGATGGGGGCCACGCCCCAGCGCAGCGCCTTCCCGTCCGCATTCTTCGGGCTGGTGGGCATCCATGGGCTGCACGTTGCCTTCGGCCTTGTCTGGCTGATCATCCCTGTTGGTTCAGGTCGGCCAGCATGGCCTCATCCCCGCCAACCGGCGTCGCATCCGGTGTCTGACCCCTGTTCTGGCACTTCCTGACGTGGTCTGATTGCCGTGTTCTCCCTCGTCCACCTGATCGGATCCCTCGTCATGAGCGTCCCCCGGCATCCCAGCCCTCCGGTCGCGGCAGGCCGGCATCCGCCTGCTCCTGAGCCCCTGGGGCGACCCCTGCGCGCCAGCGGGACGGACCGCAACATCGGCTTCCTCCTGGCCGTCATCCTCACCCTCATCCCCTTCGGGCTGGTGATGACCGACGCCTTCGAGGACACGGCCACCACCGCCCTGATCGTCATGAGCCTGGGCGTCGTGCAGATCATCGTGCACATGGTGTACTTCCTGCAGATGAACCGCCGGGCCGAGGGAAGCTGGGTCCTCCCGGCCCTCATCGTCACCGTGCTCCGGTCGCCATCCTGCTGGTGGGGGCACTGTGGGGCATGCCCCCGCTCGACGGCAACGTCGTGCCGGGTTCCTAGGGCAATCACCAATCCGGGCAGTCACCGTACTGCAGCAAGCGCCCGGCAAAATTGTCTAAACTCTGCCCTGGTGCGGATTTGCATCATTCTTCAGGGCAGGGCGTTTCCCGAGCAGGGCAGGAGGCACCCTCACAGAACACATCACACAGGAGCGCAACCCGTGGAGGCACTGCAGAATTTCCTTGAATGGCTGGGCGGATACGTCTGGGGGGCTCCCCTGCTCATCCTGCTGGGCGGCACCGCCATCTATCTGTCGTTTCGCCTGCTCTTCCTGCAGGTTCACATGCCGCCCATGGCGTTGAAGCAGGCCTTCGCCCCCAAGGAACACGAGAAGGATCACGAGGGCGACATCAGCCACTTCGGGGCGCTGATGACCGCGCTCTCGGCCACCATCGGTACCGGCAACATTGCCGTGCGTGGCCACGGCCATCGTCTCCGGCGGCCCCGGCGCCGTCTTCTGATGTGGATCACCGCCTTCTTCGGCATGGCCACCAGTACGGCGAGGCCGTGCTGGCCGTCAAGTACCGCATCACCAACGACAAGGGTGAGATGAGCGGCGGCCCCATGTACTACATCGAGCGCGGCCTGAACATCAAGTGGCTGGCCATGCTGTTTGCCCTGTTCGGCGTGCTGGCTTCCTTCGGCATCGGCAGCTCGGCAGGCCAACTCGGTGGCCCAGGCCATCCAGGCCAGCTTCCACGTCGATCCCTGGATCACCGGGGTGGCGCTGACGGTCCTGACCGCCGTCGGGTGCTGGGCGGCATCCAGAGCATTTCCAAGGCCACCTCGTTCATCGTGCCGTTCATGGCCATCGTCTACGTGGTGGGGGGGCTTGCCATCATCTTCCTGCACTACGACAAGGTCATTCCGGCTGTGGAACTCATCTGCCGTTCGGCCTTCGGGCTGGATGCCGTGGTGGGCGGCGCCATGGGTACCGCCATCCGCTATGGTGTGGCGCGCGGCGTCTTCTCCAACGAGTCCGGCATGGGATCGGCGCCCATTGCTGCCGCCGCCGCAGCCAAGACGGACCATCCTCGCCGGCAGGCGCTGGTCTCCATGACGGGTACCTTCCTCGACACCCTGGTCGTCTGCAGCATCACCGGCATCGTGCTGGTCATCGGGGGTCTCTATGCCACCAGTGGCGACACGGGGGCGGCACTCACCTCCCACACCTTCAACGACCTGCTCCCGGGTCCCGGTGGTTGGCTGGTCACCTTCGGCCTGGTCTTCTCGCCTATTCCACCATCCTGGGCTGGTGCTACTACGGCGAGAAGTGCGCTCCCTACCTGGGGCGAGAAAGTGGTGCCCATCTATCGCGTCATCTACGTCGTGACGGTGCTGCTGGGGGCCGGTGTCAATCTGGGCCTGGTCTGGGCGGCGGCTGACGTGTTCAACGGCCTGATGGCGGTGCCCAACCCTCATCGCGTTGCTGCTGCTGTCCAACGTCATCGTGTCCGGAGACCCGGGACTTCATCCAGAAACGCCGCAGCGGCGAGAGCTGCACTGATCGCCGCGGCATCGACCATGGCAGCATCCGAAGCCTCGCCCTGGCGGGGCTTTTGCCCTGGTCCGTGATTTACATGTTAATAAGCCATGAAAAATCGAAAGCTTCCCATTTTTGATCCATGTCAATGCAAAATGGTGCGTGACTATCTCCAAGATAATATCTGATAGGCATTATCAGTCTTTCTTGAAAGGTCGGCTGTGGGGTAAAGTGAGGCCGATTTCGAACCGAACGGCTTTCGATCCTGTTTTGCATTAGTGCGTTTTTCCCGGAAGAGGAAACGAGAAGCCTTCTGCGCCAGTTAACAAGAACGGATCAACGGATCCAGATCATGACGACAACGCTTCCCCTATCCAAGCTTCACAAAGGGGCGCATGTGCACATCGAGAGCATTGTGCCCAACCCGGTTTTTGGCGACCTGACCCCATGGGGCCGCCGCCTGGCTGACCTCGATTTTCCGATGGCGTCCCGCTGATGGTCGTTGCTACCGGGCTGCTGGGGCGCGGCCCTTTGCCGTGCGCCTGGGCAACCAGTCGCAGTTTGCCCTGCGCGAACCCGAGGCCGCCAAGATCCTCTGCCGGGTCGTGCCGCATGGGCATGGCCACACTCTTTTCTTCTTCAACCCATGCCGGGGAGGTCCGCTGATCATGGCCGAAGTATCCTCCGCCAGCCTGGCGCAGCCTCGTCCATCTGGACACGGCTGCTCAGCCCAGCCGCGGCAAGGCCGCCACCTTTGCACTGCTGGGGGCGCCCAACTGTGGCAAGACCGTCCTCTTCAATGGCCTGACCGGCGCCCATGCCAAGGTGGCCAACTATGCCGGCGTCACCGTGGACCGGCGCGAAGGCCGCTTCGTCAGTGATCGCAGCGTGCATCTCATCGACCTGCCGGGCACCTACAGCCTGCGCACCACCAGCCCCGACGAGGGCGGTGGCTCGTGACGTGCTGCTGGGCAAGTACGGGGTTTGTCCGGACGGCATCATCGCCGTGGCCGACGCCACCAACCTGCGCATGACGCTGCGCATGATGCTGGAGCTGAAAACCCTCGGCCTGCCGATGGTCATCTCGCTCAACCTCAGCGACGTGGCCCGTTCCCGCGGCCTGAAGATCGATGCGAAAAAGCTCAGCGAACTGCTGGGCGCCACCGTGCTCGAAACCGTGGCCATCAGCAAAAGCGGCGTCATGGCCGTCGAAACCGCGGCGCTGGCGCTGCCCCGCGGTCATGCAGCCAAACTCGACCCGGTCGAGGCCGAACGCAAACTGGAGGCGCTCGACAGCAATGCCCTGTACGAACAGGTCGAGGACATCCTGCGCAGGTGGTGCAGACCGAACTGAAGCTGCCGCCCTGGCACCGTACGCTCGACAACATCGTCATGCATCCGTTCTGGGGCATGCTGATCCTGCTCACCATCCTGCTGCTGGTCTTTCAGGCCGTCTACACCTGGGCGCAGCCGGTCATGGACAGCATCCAGGGGCTCTTCGATTCGCTGGGCGAATGGGTGGGGGCCACGCTGCCACAGGGGCTGCTGTCTGACCTGCTGGTCAACGGCGTGATTGCCGGTACCGGCAGTGTGCTGGTGTTCCCGCCGCAGATCACCATTCTCTTTGCCTTCATCCTGCTGCTCGAAGACTCGGGCTACCTGCCGCGTGCGGCCTTTCTGCTCGACAACCTGCTGTCGCGCACCGGCCTCTCGGGAAGGGCCTTCATCCCGCTGCTCTCCAGCTTTGCCTGCGCCGTGCCGGCCGTCATGTCCGCCCGCACCATCCAGGATCCGCGCGAGCGGCTGGTCACCATTGCCATTGCGCCGATGCTCACCTGCTCGGCCCGTCTGCCCATCTATGCACTGATCATCGCGGCCGTCATCCCCAACCAGACGGTGTGGGGCGTGTTCAACCTGCAGGGGCTCACGCTGTTTGCGCTGTATCTGGCCGGCATCCTGTCGGCGGCGATCACCGCCTGGGTGCTCAAATGGATGGCACGCAGCAGCGGCAACGTGCAGCAGTTCCCGCTGCTGATGGAGCTGCCCACCTTCCGCATGCCCAATTTCAAACACATCATCACCAGCCTGTGGGACCGTGTGAAGGCATTTCTGGTGCGGGCCGGTACGGTGATCTTCTCGGTAGCGTGGTGCTGTGGGCGCTGACCAGCTTCCCGTCCGCCCCCGAGGGCGCCACCGGTGCGGCCATCGACTACAGTCTGGCCGGCATGCTGGGCCACCTGATCCAGCCGATCTTTGCCCCGCTGGGCTTTACCTGGCAGATGTGCATAGCCATGGTGCCGGGCATCGCCGCCCGTGAAGTGGTGGTGGCTGCCTGGGTACCGTCTATGCGGTCGGTGCCGGTGGCTCTGAAGATGCCGTCAGCAATGCGCTCATCCCCATCGTGCACGACAACTGGGGGTCTGCCCACGGCCTTTTGCCTTCCTGGCCTGGTACATCTATGCGCCCATGTGCGCATCAACCCTGGCAGTCATCCGGCGCGAGACCAAATCCGCCAAGACCACGGCGCTCATCACCCTTCGGTCTGCTGGGTCTGGCCTACTTCTTCGCGATGGTGGTCTACCAGATCACTTCGAGGATCTTGTAATGGACATCCAGAACATCATTGTCGGACCTCATCGTCCTGGCTGCTGTGGATCTACGTATTGCGCAAGTTCGTCTTCAAGAAGAAGACGGCAGATGGCAGTTCCTGTTCCAGCTGTGACAAGTGTGGAGGCGGTTCGGGCGGCGGCTGTCACCGACGTTTCCGCTGCTCTGTTGAACAACGGCCCCGGGCAACACGCTGCCCGGGGCCGTTTCATTGTGGGCTGGCGTGCCAGCCATCGTTCGTGCCCATCCCGATCCAGGCCGGGGCCATGGGCAGAATCGGGAGGAAAAAGCCTGATGGTGTGGGGCGAGGGGCTTGGGTGAAGCCTCTACACCCGCCACTGGCGCGCCTGCTGCTGCGCCTTCCACATCGTCGCGTAGCGACCGCCATGCGCCAGCAACTCGGCATGGCTGCCGCGCTCCATGGCGTGCCATGATCGATCACCAGGATCTGCTGCGCTCCCACGATGGTGGAGAGTCGATGCGCGATCACGATCACCGTGCGGTTCTTCACCAGCACCTCGATGGCCTGCTGCACGGCGCGCTCTGCTTTCCGTGTCCAGTGCCGCCGTCGGCTCGTCCAGCACCACGATGGGGCATCCTTCAGCAGCGCCCGTGCGATGCTGATGCGCTGGCGTCCCGCCCGATAGCCGTCCACCGCCAGCGCCTACCGGCGAGTCCCATCCCTGCGGCAGCCGTTCGATGAAATCCAGGCACTGCGCCGCCCGGGCAGCCGCGTGCACTTCTGCATCGCTCGCCTCCGGCCGAGCCATGCGGATATTGTTCATTACCGTATCGTCGAACAGGTACACGTCCTGAACACCACCGAGACCAGCCGGTTCAGCGCTTCCGGTTCCAGGCTGCGGATGTCCACCCCGCCGATCCGGATGGTGCCGCCCGAGGGATCGGCATGCCGCATCAGAAGCCGTGTCACCGTCGTCTTGCCCCACCTGAAGGTCCCACCAGCGCCGTCATGCCGTGCGCCGGCAGCCGAGCATCGAAACCGTGCAGCACCCAGGGTGCATCATCGGCATAGCGGAAATCCACCTGCTCGAACGAAATGTCGAAATGCGTGGGCTGCTGTACTGGCTGCAGGAGCGGCAGCGCCGGGATGGCCAGCAGCGCCTCGATGCGTTCCAGCGCCGCCTCGATCATCTCGAAGATCGCTGTCATGCTGATGAAAGTGGAGAGCGGTTCGGCAAATCGTGACAGCATCACGGTCACCGCCGCCAGCACGGCCACATCCAGCGAGCCCTGTGTCACCCAGGTCACTCCGGCCGCCATCACCAGCAGCAGGCCCACCTCCACCACGCTGGTGACGATCACGTTGGGCCGCGCGCCCTTGAGCTGGCCCATGCGCTGCAACCTTCCAGGGTCCAGAAACCTCCTGCAGGCGTTGCGCGCGGGAACCGGCGCTGCGTGCCGCCCGCAGTACCGCCAGCCCCTGTGTGTATTCCAGCGTATCGCTCTGCGTGCGCTCCCTGTGCTTTGTGCCAGCATGCGCACGCCGCGGCCGAAGACTGGCCGGCGCCAGCGGTACAGTGGCAGGATGGCCGGGAAGACCAGCAGCATGCCCAAACCCAGCCGCCAGTCCCAGGCCAGTACCATCAGGGAGGCCACCAGGGTGTCACCACCGCCTGCGCCGCCATGTTGACGATGGTGAGCGTGTAGTTCAGCTGATCGTCCACGTTGCCCAGGAGCGCTGCGCTCATCTCACCGGTGCGTTTTTCCTGAAGCTTGAGCAGCGGCATGCGCCGCAGCTGCTCGCCCAGCCGGTTGCGCAGTGTGTGCGTCACCTCCGCCATCTTGCCGGTGTAGTCGAAGCCCTGTGCGCGCCAGCGCACCACCTGCACCGCCACGCCCAGCACGGTGAACAACACCAGCCAGGGCAGAGCGGCACCAAAGCCGGGCGTACCGTTCCCAGCGGCAGGCATGAGCGCCTGGAAGATGGGCAACAGGCAGGCCAGCGCCATCCCCTGCAGCGTCGCGGCCGCCAGCAGTTCCAGCAGGCTGCGGCGCAGCGCCACCTGATGCGGTGCTGCAGAGCGGATCAGCTGCCGCCATGTCTCGCGCCAGGGCGTGATGCGGCGGGGAGTCTCGTGCCCGTTCATGGTGCGTCCTCCTGCGTGGTTCTGTGCCGGTGTGGGCAGGCTCCAGCGCTGTGCCGCCCTGATAGCTGTTCCGCAGCCGTGCATAGACGCCTTCCTCCGTTGCCTGCAGCAGCTCGGCATGCGTGCCGTGCTCTACCAGACGCCCCCGGTCGAACACCAGAATCTGGTCAGCATCAATGATTGTCGAAAGTCGGTGCGCCACCAGGATCACCGTCTTGCCGTGCATCAGCCTGGCCAGCGCCTGCACCAGAAGCGCCTCGTTTTCCGGATCGGCAGGCGGTGGCCCTCGTCCAGCACAAGAATCGGCCTGTCCTGCAGGATGGCGCGCGCGATGGTGATGCGCTGCCGCTGCCCACCTGACAGCCAGATGCCCCGTTCGCCGGCGCGTGTTTCGTAGCCCTGCGGCAGCGCCATGATGAAGTCGTGCGCCTGCGCGGCATGAGCCGCCGCCATCACGTCGTCCATCGTGGCATCCGGGCTGCCCAGGCGAATGTTCTCGGCCAGTGTGTCGTCGAAGAGGAAAGTGTCCTGGAAGACGAAGCGCCACTGGCGCATCAGCGTGTCCTGTGTCATCTCTCGCACGTCCACGCCGCCCACCCGCACGCAGCCGTGCTCCACGTCCCAGAAGCGCGGGAATCAGCCGGGCCACTGTGTCTTTGCCGGCGCCCGATGGGCCCACCAGCGCAGTCACGCTGCCTGCTGGTACCGTGAAGCTCACGTCGTGCAGAACCTCCTCGCCATCCGGTGTGTAGCGAAAGCCTACATGCTCGAAGACCACGCCAGCGTCCTGCGGCTGTTGGCCCGGTGCTGGCACCTCGGGCAGCGGTTCCAGTGCCAGCACCTGTTGCAGGCGGTCGATGCTGAGCTGGGCCCGCTCCACCAGGTGGTACAGGTTGATCAGCGGAAAGAAGGCTTCGGCCAGCCCCGCGCCGATCAGCAGTACTGCCACCCAGGTGCTGAACGACAGCGAGCCGGCATTCATCCACCAGGCGCCGGCTCACAGCAGCGCTGCCAGCGTGGGCAACGTGGACAGGATCGCCATTGAGAACCGGGACGAGAAACTGTAGGCATCCCACCAGCCCTTCAGGATCACCCGGTAGTCGTGCAGTGCACGCTGGAAGCGGCCGAAGCTGGTGCTGCCCGAATCGAAGGTGCGCACCACGGGCATGGCCTGCACGAATTCCACGATGGCAGCCGCCACCCGTTCACGCGCCGCGTTGTAGCGCGCCGACACGTCCTTGCTGCCGTGCATGATGACACCCAGCACCACGAAGCCCACCACTGGCACCGCCAACGCCACCAGCGTCATCCGCCAGTCCAGCCACAGCAGCGCCAGCAGCGTCATCAGTGGTGCGGCATAGGCACGAGCGAACAGCGGCGTGGAATCCGCCACGAAAGCGTGCAACGCATGCACGTCGTCATAGATCACCCTGGCCAGCTGGCCTGCCCCCTGAGACTGAACCACGCCCAGCGGTAGCACGGCCAGCTTCTGGCAATGGCGGTGCGCAGCAGCGCCTCCAGCCGGAAGGCCGCCAGGTGGGAGCGGTCGAAGGCCTTCAAGCCGCAGCCTCGTAGGCCGAGAACGGTGCACACCAGGAGGCTCCAGCATCGGCCCCACCGGCCAGGTGCGTGGCGCCTGCACCAGCGCATGCAGCGTGGTGGCCAGAAAGCCCAGCGCTGCCAGGCTGAGCGCCGAGGACACGGTGGCCAGCGCCATCGCCACGTGGATGCGCCTGCGCACCGGATCCATGATGCGCCACGCACTGGGCCTGCCGTTGCGTGCAGCGGAGGGCGGAGGGGCCTCCCGGCCAGTGGCGGCCGGCCGGCTGCGCGGATCGAAGCGATTGCTCGTGCGGGCTGGGGGAGGTCGATTCGTTCGGCATCGGCGTCTCCATCCGGAATGCGACTCATCATCTAAGACCATGATGACAGCCGCAGCCGGATCCGTGCCGAATGACCCGGTTGGAACATGCCTGGCCGGGCGGACTGCGTTCGTTCCGCCCGGTTTTTGCCTTCGTGCTTTTTGCTGGCGCTGAAGCCGGCCCGGGACGGCCGGCTGTCGCGCGGTCTTACAGCGAACCCGTCAGTGAAGCCGCCACCAGCTTGCGGAAGGGCGTGAAGCGCTGACCCAGGTGCAGCGCAGCATTGCGCAGCAGCTTGGCGGGCGCCGCTTCGGTGGTGTAGAGCGTGGCGATCAGGCGCGTGACCTCGTACAGCGGCCGCGTGGCCAGCATGTGCCGGCGCTCGTAGCGGGCCAGCAGGTCGGGGCTGCCGATGTCCTGCCGGAGGCATGGGCCGTGCGCAGCTCTTCGGCCAGCGTGTCGATGCTGAGCAGGCCGAAGTTGAAGCCGTGCGCCGTGACCGGGTGCATGCCCACCGCTGCATCGCCCACGCAGGCAAAGCGACGCGACACCAGCCGGTGCGGCATCACGCCCACCAGCGGATAGCTGTGGCGCGTACTGGTGAGCTTCATGCGGCCCAGCCGGCCATGGTAGCGGCAGGACATTTCCTCGCCGAAGGCGGCCTCGTCCATGGTCAGCAGCGGCTCGATGCGCTGGTGCGGCAGCGTGAGCACCGTGGAGGCACGGTGCTCGCCCGTTACCGGGTCGTCGTTCATGGGCAGCAGCGCCAGCGTCTGGCCATAGTCGAACCATTCCCACGCCACGTGGTTGTGCGGCACCTCGTGTGTCATCTGGCACACCAGCATGGTGCGGCCGAAGTCGTGCATGCTGGCCCCCACGCCCATGGCGCGGCGCGTGGGCGAGAAGCGGCTGTCGGCCGCCACCAGCAGGCGCGCGCGGTGCGTGGTGCCATCAGCCAGCAGCACCTGGTCATCTCGCCTTCGCCCTGCGCCAGCACGCGCGTGATGGGCTGGCCCCGTCATCAGCGTGATGTGGCTGTGCCCTCGGCGGCGGCCTTCACTTCGGCATAGGCCGCGCGGCGGATGTGGTGGTTGACACCAGCCAGCCCAGCTCGCTGCGATTGGTCAGCGTGTGGCCAATGAGCATGGCAAAGGGGAGGAACCGTTGAACACGCGGGCATCGCGCAGCGGCGAGAAGGCTGCGCCGTCCACGTCCTGGATCTGCTCACAGGCCCAGCTCGCGCATGAGGGAGGCCGAGCGCTGGGTGAGTGCGATCTCGCGACCATCGAAGGCTGCCTCGCGCAGCGCTCTTCCGGCTGCTGCTCCACCAGACCGATGGTGAGGCCCGTATCCGCCAGGGCCTGAGCCAGACAAAGACTGGCCGGACCGGCGCCGCTGATGAGGAGATCGAATTCCATGGACAGGCTCCTGAAAAAACGGGACAGGCCAGTTTAATCGACCCGCGCGATTCCTGTCTTGATGGTCATCATCAGGCGCATGGGGATGCGTCCGTCATGCCTGGGGTGCTCAGGGAGCCGCCTGAGCGGGGCATTTTCTGGTCAGTGTGTTTCCTGGATATGGCTTTGAGCAGTGAGTGTCCTGTTCGGGGCACGATGGCGTTACGGCAAGCGCTGATTTTTATTTATATATTAGTAAATCGCATGACGCTGGCAGCCTCTCCGGGGATGCGACGGCCGTGGGGACTTGTTCAGAGGATCCCCAGGGCCAGCCTCACGACCGGTTCCGCCTCGCGTACCTGCGAGGGCAGGTGGCCATGCACCGCCCGGAAAGCCTGCGAGAAATGCCCCAGGCTTCTGTAGCCCACGTACTGGGCAATCTCCTTCACCGAATGGCGGCCTTCCTCCAGCAGGCCAGCGCCACCTTCATCCGCTGAAGGCGCACAGAGTGGCCACGCCCATGCCCAGACGCCCCGGAAACCCTGCTTCAGATAGCATTCGTTGGTGCCTACCCGCCAGGCCAGTTTGCTGATGGACAGTTCGGTACCGTATTCCGCCTGGATGATGTCGATGGCGTCATCCACCGCACGTCGCCACTGTCCCTGCCGGCGCTTCAAGGGCTGGGGTGGCAGACCTAGCCATTGGCCCAGCAGCATCAGCACCAGCCCCTCCACCTGAAGCTGCTGCGCCAGCGCACGGCCATCAGCATGCCGGGCGGGACAGCAGCGCGTGCAGCTGCTGCATCGGCTGCAGCATGGCGTCGGGCAGACTGCTGATGCGGATGGCCCCCGTGCCCCGGGGGCGCGGCTGCAGGCATTGCTCCAGTAGCCGGCGGGCATCGTCGGCCAGCACATCATCGGCCAGCCAGCGCTCCAGCACCGGCGCCTGCATCGACATGGCAGTACGACCATGGCCCGGCATGGATCGTGCTGTGCTGCCATTCCATCATGCCGGTCTGGAACCACAGCTCCTGAGCCCCGGGGTGATGATGCTCATGCCCGCGCAGGTCCGTCCAGCTCATGCCGCCGCTCATCTTCAGCGTGAGGGCCACATGGGGAGCGTAGTGATGTTCCTCATAGCGCGACCGGTAGGGCAGGGCCAGCGATCCTGTGGCATCGGCCGCCAGAATGCCGCTCTCGAACACCTGAACCCCGATATGCCCTTGCAGCCAGGGCGTCTGCGTGCCCACGCTGGCACGCCCTGCATGGCCGTCCACCGCCATTACCGGCTCCACCCCTCGCGGAACCACCACAGCAGATGCTGCAGATAGTGTCAGCAGTGGGCTACTGGAAAACGCCTCATCCTGGGGAATGAGGCCTGCCGGGCGCGGGGCGCTCATGCCATCGTGCCCCATGCCGGTTACTGATGACATGATGCGGTCTCTAGTGCGGTCTCTTTGTCCGATACGCCGGGATTCTGCCAGCCGATCAGGTTACGTTGCTGTGTGCCATTGTCGCAGACCGTAAGTTCGCCGGGGTTGTTCTCGTTGGCAAGCTACTGTTTTCATTGAAAACATTCAATACCTCAAGCTCTTTCATGGCATGCCTTCGGGGGTAGGGCGGGCGGCCTCTTGAAGGGGGTAGGTCATGTAGTATCTTGATCACAACAAACCTCATTGGTAGAGGTTGCTTATGGAATGGACGAATGACAGCCCAGGAGTTCCAGGAAAAGCTGGCAGAGGCCAGATCGCTTGCCAGGATCTCTCCGGTATTCATTACCGACGAAGGGCGCAACGACCAGGTTCTGATGAGTTATGAGGAATACCGAGGTTGCTCGGGAAAAGTCGCGCTCCATTGCAGAGGCCATTGGCTATTCCTGAGGCCGCCTTCGTCGATCTGGATCTGCCGGAGCGGGCTGTCAGTGGATCACACCGTGATGTCTGGAATTCTGATCATGCTATCTGCTTGATACCAATATCGTCTCGGAGATCAGAAAGATTCGGCAGGGAGAGCGAATCCCGGTGGTGCAGGCATGCGGCTATGGAGGCCCCGGGAAGACGAGATGTACCTCAGTGTGGTTTTCCCTGATGGAACCGCATAGGGAATCCTGGGGCGTCGCGCTCGGACGCAGCTCAGGCGCGCGTTCTGCAGGTCTGGCTGGAAAGGGACGTACTGCTTGCCTTCAAGGATAGGATCCTTCCTGTTGATGCAGAGACTGCCTTTCTGTGTTCCTCGATGCACGTTCCGGATCCTCGGCCAGACAATGATGCGGATAGCTGCCACAGCCTTGCGACATGACCTTGTTCTGGTAACACGCAACATTCGAGGATTTCCTCAGGCACGGGCGTTCGGTTGTTCAATCCCTTCCGGCAGGGGAACGATTGACGCGCCTCGCCGCCGACAGGCAGCAGGCTAAAAGCCAGATGTCTCCCTGCCGCCGTGAACGTCGTCCTCGACGGCCTGGGAGCGGGCCTTCAGACGCACTAAAGGCCGCCGGGGACATTCATCCCAGGCGGCCTGTTTCCTGACGGATCAGCAGGAAGGATCACAGCGCCGACCCCTGAGGAGAGGCTGGACTTCATGGCGTCACCCGGCTTGGCGTTCTGCATCAGGAACTCACGCGACGAGTTTCTTCTCTTCCTCGTTCAGCCCCGCGCGGGGGAACATGCTCTGCGTGATGCCCCGCCACTGGCAGCGGCGTGAACTGTGCCGGGTCGCGCGGGCCGTGGCAGACCGTGCAGCGCTGGTAGAAGATCTTCCGCCTGGCGACATCGATGCCAAGGCTTTTCTCGCGCAGTGCCGCTGCACGTTCCAGACCGAACACGTCTTCGTCGATCTTCAGGTCGGTCTTCTGACGATCTGCGGTGCCTGGTAGGCCTTGCTGCCGCCCGGATCGGCGCTCGGTGCACTTGCGCAGGCTGGCCAGGCAGGTGCTTTCGCGTGGTGGCCTGCGTGAGCCCGCTGGCTGGTCGGCTGGACGTGATGAAGTTCACCAGACCGTTGCTGCAGCGGCCCTGCTGTCCAGTTGCGGCCAGGCGCCCTCATAGATGCTGACAACCCCGCATGATGCGGGTCCGAAACCCGGCGCTCACCACCAGCGCGCCCCGCTCGTTGTACAGCTCCACCAGATCGCCGTCGCGGATGCCGCGCTTTTGGCGTCCTGCGTGTTGATGAGCGAGCGGCTCGCGGGTCTGCACCGCATAGGGTCTTGCGCAGCGCTCGGCGTTGGCCATCTGCGAGTGCAGCCGTGCGCACGGGTGCGGCGTCGACCACGCGCACCCTGACCCTCCTTCGCATTGCCCAGGCTACTCGCCCGGCCCAGGCGCCCTCATAGATGCTGACAACCCGGGCATGATGCGGTCCGAAACCCGCGCCTACCACCAGCGCGCCCGCTCGTTGTACAGCTCCACCAGATCGCCGTCGCGGATGCCGCGCTTTTTGGCGTCCTGCGTGTTGATGAGCAGCGGCTCGCGGGTCTGCACCGCATGGGTCTTGCGCAGCGGCTCGGCGTTGGCCATCTGCGAGTGCAGCCGCATGTACGGGTGCGGGCTGACCACGTGCACCTGACCCTCCTTCGCATTGCCCAGGTACTCGCCCGGCTCCAGCCACTTGGGCATCGGCGGGCAGTCCGGCAGATTCATCTTCTCGATGGTGGCCGAATACATCTCGATGCGGCCCGAGGGCGTGTGCAGCGGATTCTTCACCGGATCGGCGCGGAAGTCACCGTGCCGAACCCAGCTGTGGGCCGCTTCCGGCGTGGGAAGCGTGACCACGCCTTTCTCCCAGAACTCCTCGAAGGCATCAGCTTCGCCGCCGAACTGTTTTCATAGGCGGCCTGGACATAATCCATCTGCTCCAGCTCCTTCGGTGAAGCCCAGCTCCACGCCGCACAGCTCGGCCCAGCCGCCGGAAGATCTCGAAATCGTCCAGCGCATCACCCACGGGGGCGACGACCTGCTTCATCGCGTAGAACTTGTTGATGTTGTAGGTGCCGCCCGAGGAAATGTCGTTGCGCTCCACCGTGGTGGTGGCGGCAGCACGATGTCGGCCCAGCGGCGTGGATGCCGTCCACCAGCAGCTCCTGCACCACCACGGTGTCCACCTTCTGCAGCGCACGAATCAGCTCGTTCAGGTCCTGCTGGTGCGACATGAAGTTGTTGCCGGCGTTGTAGATCAGCTTCACCAGCGGATAGGTGTAGCGGCTGCCGTTGTGGGTGAACTCCTTGCCGGGGTTGTTCAGCATCTCGGAAATGCGCGAGGCCGGGCAGATCTTCTTGACCGAATTGCGGCCCTGAGAAAGCCCCGTGGGCGGTGTGGCACCCGACTGCGGGTGCCGCCGCCGCCATAGTGCCAGGAAAAGCCCACGCCCTGGCCTGGGCAGGCCGATGTTGCCCAGCATGCAGGCAAAGTTCACGATGGCCCAATACGGCATCTCGCCGTGGTGCGCGCGCTGGATGGCCCAGGAGCCCGCAAGCTGCGTGCGCTTGGAGGCAAAGAGATCGGCCAGCTGCCGGATGCGCGCGGCCGGAATGCCCGTGATGCGGCTGGCCCATTCCGGCGTCTTGGCCGGCGTGCCGTCCGCATCGCGCCTTCCAGATAGGCGCAGGAAACGGTCGAAGCTCACCGTATTTGCTCGAATGAAATCGCGGTTCCAGCGATTCGTCACCAGCAGATGGTGGCTCATGGCCAGGAAGAGCGCCGTATCCGTGTTCGGGGATGATCGGCACCCATTCCGCGTCCATCACCTCATCGGTCGTGGTGCGCTGCGGGATTGATGGAAATGCACTTCACGCCGGCCTTTCGGATGGCCTCCCAGTTCGGGAACATCTCGTGATCGGCCACCGTGTATTCGATGCGGTTGTTCTTGTCCGGGTCGCTGCCGATGAACACCAGCACCTCGGTGTTTGGCCACCCCTTCCCAGCTGGTCTGGGCCGAATACACCTCCAGATCGCCCCAGCACCAGCGGCATGATGATCTGGCCTGCACCGGCCGAATAGTCACCCGCCGTCATCGACGAACCGCCCAGCAGGTTGGAAGAAACGCCCCTGCAGCACATTCGGGCCGGAAAAGCCCGCGTGCGACCATCCGCCATACGAAGAGCTGAAGCAGCCTTCGTTGCCGTGCTTCTCGATCGTGTCCAGAATGGCCTTGGCCGTGAGACCCAGCGCCACATCCCAGCTCACCTGCACGAAAGGTTCCTTGCCCCGCAGCGCCGGCTTCGTCTTGCCCGCGCGAAAAACCTTCCAGATACGACTTTGCGCACCATGGGCCCTGCACACGCGTCTTGTCACACGTGCGGGCAACGACCCCTTCCGTCAGCATCGGGTGCGGGCGCTTGTCCGAGCTCTGCGGCACCACCTTTTCCAGCCGGCCGTTCTTCACCGTACCGATGAACGGGCCATAGTGTGGCGTGTGCCACCTCGCCTGTGAAACTGGCCGAGCCGGGTGCACTCGCTGCTGCCTTGGCAGCCTCTTCTGCGCCGGCGGCTCCTTCGGCAGCTTCGGCCGCCATCGCATCCTGCAACGCGCCCGGCAGCAGGCCGCCTGCGGCCAGTCCTGCAGCGCCCGTGGCGCCCGTCTTCAACCATTGCCGTCTTGTGGTGCTCATGGTGCTTGTCCTGGTTGTTATGAAAGAGGGAGAGCAGTGCTCACCATAACAAATAAGCAGGACCGAAGGATGTCGTAAAGTAGTTAATCATCTGCAAAAATGCGTGACTCTTGACAAGAATCAACGAAATCAAGGAGGGCGTTGTATAATCAAAAACTCCGTCTGTAGACGGATTTAAAGGCGCGATTCTTTATTTATTTTGGGTATAGCGCCAGCGGTTGCAGGGCGATTCCTGTTCGGGGTTGATAATTTGTTTTGGCTTTGGCTTCGGCTTGGCTTGGCTTTGGCTTGGCATTTGGCTTGGCTTGGCTTTACTTTAGCAGGCAGGGCAGGGGTTGAGGGCCTGCTCTGATAGTGGCCAGATTGCTGGCCGATGTTCTCTTTACTGAATCCGGAGAGACTTCTTCCAGCGTCTGGGCAGGAGCGCACGTCTCCGTGTCCAGCGCTTCAGGGTTTCGTCGTCGGCAGCGTGCATGAGGGCCTGGGTGGTCGCGTCCATGGGCCCGAAGCGCATCGATACCAATTCGGCCAGTGTTTCCAGGCGCCCCTCTCCAGCCCGCCTTCCAGTAGGCCTTCCTGCCGACCTCCTGCCGGCCTTCGTTCTTGACCCGCTCTGTCCATTGCATCATCTGGGCGTCCTCCGCTTTGTAAAAGTTCTCTATACCGCTGTTTCTCGGTGTCGTCAAGCGTGCAGTGGTTGTCGATAAAGTTCATGTATTTCAAGTGCTTAGATGGGGTTGCTTTCCAGTGTCATCAACCCTCGGATGGAGTGGCCGCTAGGCGTGTACGCGTCGCTGCGGGCCACACTGCATGTTCACGAGGTTCAGCCGAGCCATTCAGGTTGTCGCTGTCCAGGGCTGTTCGTGCAGCGGATCTCGGGCAGAACGCAGGCGATGTATCGGAAGTCCAGGTGAAGCCGCCCTGTTCGCTGCCCAGATGCAGGTCACGCGGGATGTCCTTGCTGCCGCGCAGAGATGACCACCGGAACCACGCGGTCCGTCTTTGAGAATTCAGCCAGCGTAGACAGTAGATGGCCAGTCTATGGATGAAGAGGCCGGGTTTCGCTTTTCCTCTGACGATGAAGAGCAGGGCCTCACGCTGGCCGTTGGCCACTCCACCGAAGCGGAACATCCATCTCGAAGAAACGATCGCCCAGTCGGTCCTTGGGCAGTTCCTGCCGGATGTGTGATCTCACGTCGGGCGGCAGGCTGGCAGCTCTGTGGGGCGAAGAACGCCAGCGCCTGACGGGGGTAATCGATGATCAGATCCTTGAAGTTCTGATCGTGGGATGTAGACATGGATGAGCTCTGAAGCAGGTGCTTTCGGGCGCAAGCCGCAGGGGAAGAAGGGCGGGTGATCTGTGCCCTCGTTTGCTGCCAAACGTGGCTTACGGGTACAACAACAAAATACTGCGTGTTTTACACAGTTATCAAGGGAGCGCCAGTGGCTATCCTGGGATGTGTTCAATGCAGCGACATGCCGCGGACGTCCAGATCCAGCCCGTCTGAACCCTGCCCTCTGCGTCACCCCTGACGCAATGCGTCACCCTGGGCGCATCTGTGGCTGCGCAACAACGACCGACCGCGACAGGCCGGACGGCAGCTGCGGTCCGCTGACCGTGAACTCCGTCACAGCCAGCACATGATCTGCCACTGGTCGGGCCGGAGATGCGTGCCATGCTGCTGGCACGGCACTCGCTACAGGGTGGGTGTCGAAGTGAAAAGCGACCGGGCCAGCCACCAGGCGAAACCCGAACACATCCTCACCTCATTGGACAAGGAGTCCAAACATGATGCTGAAACAGGTTCAAAAAGGTTTCACCCTGATCGAGCTGATGATCGTCGCGATCATCGGTATTCTGGCCGCCGTGGCCATCCCGGCTTACCAAGACTACACGGTTCGGTGCTCGTGTGTCGGAAGGTTCTGGCGCTGGGCCCTCTTCGGCCAAGCTGACATGTCGAGCTTGCCAGCGCAGGCTCGGAATGTAGCGTGCGCGATTCGGCGACGGCGGAGGAAGCGGGCTACAAAACTGGTTGGACCGCTCAAGTCGACCACGAACGTCTCTTTCAATCAACATCAACAACAACGGTGTGATTACCATCACGTATCAGACCCGTGTGGCTCCGGCTAATAAGAACACGCTGACCCCTTTTGTTCCCACCCACGACGGACAAGGATGGTGCTGAGACTGAGCTTCCCGCAAACGCAGCATTCTCCCGATTCTTGGCTCGGTCAGCTGGTACTGCCGTGCTGCTGGTAATACAAAGACGACGTTCGGTGCCGCTGGTACGCTGGAGGGCCGTTTTGCCCCGGCTGATTGCCGCCGCTAATCAGACGGCATTCTGATTCAGATCCGGGTTGGTGCATGACCCGGATAGACTGAATAGAACGAACACCGCTGGCGTTAGTTACGGGTGTTTGTGTGTGCGTCCTGTATTGACTAGGGTTCATGGCTCGAGTCTTGAAGCCGTGGAATGGTCACTGGTGTCCCATTACATGCAACTACCCATCCCGAATGGCCTGCATGACGTCAACACGAGACGGCGACATCACGTAGCCCAGCCACGGATCTTCGCTCTTGGTTCCCCGTCACGCTTGCCCAGGAATCCGCTGGCGGGCAATCCAACCGGATCACCTCTCCCAGCTTTGGCACCTTTGAGCGGCACCGTGCGGTTGGAGTGCATAGGCTGCGTCCACTCCTGCTTCGAACAACAGATCCGCCGGTAATCCGGCAGAGTCGCAGACGCATCAGCGTGATGCGCCAGGCCATCACTATGTACGCCGCCAACGCCGTTTTGAGGCGTTCGACATCGCCCAGCAGAAAGGTCGCAACCGGCAGCCTCCTTCAGGATTAGGAAGAGCAGCTCGACTTCCCAGGCCGATACTACTCGATCAGCTCCGGCGCATCGTCCAGGCTCTGGACCGCGTGATTGTCGAGCAGCCGACAGACTATTGGCTTGCTCCTTCCGTTGCATCGACTTCCTCGGCCCAGCAAACGGCTCGCCAGGCAGCGTGTCCTTCTTTTGTCAAGGACGAAGATCCATCGGGCTGGCGCAGATGCGCTCCCGACCATGTGGCTTCTTTCCCACTCACAACCTAGGGCAGGTTGAACGGATCGCAGCGATGCGACGTTCTGCTGCAACTGCGCCCACACTCAAAGTCGTCCGGCAGGGCGCATCGCCGGTGAAAGCAGTTCAGGAGACCAACGTAGATCGGTCGAGATCTCTGACATGCACCAGCAAAACTCGTGATCGCCAGTTCGCCATGGTTGGCTCTGTAGACCTACCGAGTCTCAGGAAGCTCACGCGGGGCCTCGGCGCTGCCTGCTCGTGTCAACTTCGATCCAGCATTTGAGCTTTCACCTTGATGTCGTTGACGCTTGCCATCGGGCCCTAGGGGCTGTCTGGTTTCTGCATCCACACATCCATCCACACACCCGTGGCTCACGGGTCGTGGCTAATGGCATAGGGTCTTGAGATGCTTTCCGCTTGGCTCGGCTGTCGTGGTTTCGGCCCAGCAGAACGGCCAGGTCGTAGAGACAGATCATTCCCCAGGATCCACGCTTCTGAACTCATCCTGAGCTCTGCTGAAGGCAGTCTTTCGTCGTTGAGTCACGGTCAATCACGGAAATCAGTCATAAAGGCCCTGTTGAGAAAGATCCGAAGCCTGTCTCGATCAGGACGCTGAGCGCTGCGAAGGCATCGCTGATGATGGCGATCAGGTAAAGAAGCGGCTGAATGCATAGCGCGATGAAGAGCATGCCACGATGCCGATCGAGGGACAGGCCGGCGAGTCAGGATCACTTCCGACTGCACCTATATCGCGGATATGGCTTGTGCGTGAAGCGTGTATCCCACATGCCCAGGGCCAGAGGCGCGATCCATAGCACGGTGTGATCGATCCGTTCATCAAAGAGACCGTCCGGGACTCATGGCGCAGCCGTGTTTCAACCGGGGACTGGAGGGCTGATGGCTGTATGGCTTCGCTGCCAGTCCGGCGGATCTGCGCACTGAGTGGATAGCGGACCAGCACGAAGTTCGGTGTAAGCCCTTCAGTGCTGTGGTGACGAGTTCTGGTTACGAGATCCGCCCAGGTGCAGATGTAGAGGAGCAGGATGAAGCGGCCCAGGAGGTTCATGGCGACCTGTTCTACTTCATCGTTCTTGGTAGGCAGCGGTGGTGGCACCAATGAGGAATGCCCAAGGCAGCGACAGCGCCCAGGATGATGCCGATGGGCGTGGTGTGTGAAGGGCAGGTTCATGCCACGTCTCTGCTCTGCGATTGACGATGATGTTCCACACGCAGGGCCATGCGCAGGGTGGCAGAACAGTACCAGGATGGAAGCTGGCTGGGCAGGTTCGCTTGGCGGCGTGATTGCGCGGCGAGTGAGCGCCTGCAGGAAGGGCTTGGGAAGAGGCTTTCGGTGCCGGACGACTCGCCTTGGGGCGATAAAGCTGTCATGCCGACTGCTTTTGCGTATGGCGGAGAGCGTGCGGGCGGGCCGGATGGCGGCTGGCGATCACCGGCTGCTCTGACAAAAAGCCAGGTAGGCGCTGGCGAACTGCTTTAATCGCAGTCCGGAGTCCATGTTCCTTTCTTGTCGGCAAGTCATGCACAACCTGGACCCATTGCTTTTCAGAATGCTTCGCGCCACTGGGGGCGTGGCTGATGACATGGAGGAGCGATCTCGTGGCTGTTGCACTCGAGATGCATCAATTTTCACCAGCACGTTCAGCGTGATCCGAAAGAAGTATCCGGGCGGGCTGGTGCGGTGCCTGCTGGATCACCGGGGGCTCATAGAGGCGTGTGTGGCCCATCTGGTTTTGACGAACATCTGTTTCGGGATGGGGCGATGAATGATCTGGGACATCATGCTCATCCTGTCACGTTGGGAGAGGCTTTGGGTCAGCCCCACAGTGAACGCGTCAGAGTGAAGGTCTGGAAGCGACTGCCGTATTCCGTCGTTGGGAGGGTCATCCACGCCGTGTGACTGGATTGAGTACTCTGACTGTGAAAGGATTGTGGCTGAAGGCATCGGTTTGGCGAGACCATGTTCCCGTCAGAACTGCACGAAAGAGTACATGTCTAAGCTGACTGAGAGGGAAGAGGAAAGGCTTGATCGATTGAGGAGCAGAAGGCATGACAGGCGGAGGGCGTCTTGCATGTGCCTGATTTCCTTCTGTTCACGGATAGTGGTCTCGGTCCAGGAAGTGTTATGTCGTGCTGGAGTTCATGGATCGTCCCGAAACTCACGACGCTGGTATGATGAATGAGAAGCTGCTTCAGCAGATGAAACCATGGTGTACAGCAATAACCTGCAGTTCATGTCCTTTCGTGGCTGGCTCGTGTGGTTGTGACATTGTTCTGGCGTGGCGGCAGCCGCAAGCGGTCATCCGGCTTCGGGCGGACGGCTGAAGATAAGCGCTGAACAAGGCGAGGCGTTGGTTTCAAATGTATTCCCGCTTGCTGATGCTTTGATGGCTGATGTTTTACCATTGTTAAACCAGGCATACGATTGCTCTTGACAGCTTCTTGAAAGTCGGCTTTGATGGCTGGAGGCCAGATATAATGACAGTATTATGGTGTGGGCTCGCAGGGCTTTGCCCAGCCTTTCCAGCGCGGGCTGGCGGTGCGAGACAACCGGGTTTCCACGCCCATGAGCCACGACCAGAACTGCGAACCCACTTGACTAATCCTTGCAGGCGCTGGCCTTTCTGCGCCAGAGGAAGCTAAGGCCTTGCCTGATGGGTTGTCATCCGCTCCGTGGAAGAGCGCCTAAGGATGACCATTGGGACCGCTGCTGAGTTGGATAAAATGCTGCTGGCCGAGTGGCCGGATGGCAGACGAGGCGCTGCTGTTCGTGCGAAGAGCAGACGGATCCGGCGCGTTTTTCCATCCGAAAGCTGGCGTCCTATTGTCTGGCCATTGGCGAGTTCTATGACACGCATCGCGGTGCCGGTGGTCATCTTCTGCGTAGCGGGCCGATTGCTCGCCAGCTGCGTATGGGCGGTGATCAGCAGCATTCGATTTTTCACCGCCATCGCCTGTGTGCTGCCGGAGATCCTGCGGAGGACTTCATCTGAACAGCCAGGAACATTGTGGCCTGCCTTAACCTGGTGAACATGCCTGGGAAGGGCTGGCGAATACACGCTTATGGCCATGCCGTGCGTGGGCTCATGACGCCGGAGTCCAGCTGGGCGGCGTAGCGCGGCCCACCGGAAGCTTTGCGGCGCGCTTGACGAGGACAGAGATGCGGCGGTATAGAGAGCTTTTTACGTAACGGAGGATGCGCAGATGGTGAGCGAGCGGCTGCTGGATCAGGTGAGCAGCGGGCGTGCAGAAGGTTGCAGCAAGGGCTGCGGCAAGGGATACCGGGCTTCTGGCCGATCTGCTGGCCGAGCGTCGGTGTTCTGGATGAAGCTGTGCAGGCGCGCCTGAGCAGGCTGATGAGGAGACGCTGAAGCGCTGGGGCGCAACCTGCTGTCGGCCCGGCATGGATGAGGTGTTTCGTGCAGTAACGCAGTGCATCCTGTCACGACCCCGATGGCTTCGTGGGTTACCGGCGGCGGCCACCGTCCGGGCTGCCCGGTTGTTGTCCCAAGCAGCCCCCGCTGCGAGGCCCAAGCAGCTTATCGATTGCGCGCTGCGCCGACCACGGTGCTGCCGTTCAGGCGGATCGTGGTGTCGCTGGGTTGCCGCTGGGCACCACCCTTGTCAGCTGCGCTGAGGCCGGGCCGATCTTTAGTTTACCGCGCCGGCGTGGGCAGCTTTGATGTTTGCGGCCACGGTCGGGCGCTGACGCGATGACAGATGGCAGCTGCTGACGACCGGCGGTGGCGACGTCGTCACCAGCTCCAGGCTGGCACGC